>Ga0224512_10000666_pt1 | contig 35307 bp, 29 predicted proteins | sample SF_May12_sed_USG_4_FD_169103 | JGI IMG/M metagenome (GOLD analysis project Ga0224512, IMG submission 169103) | Sediment microbial communities from San Francisco Bay, California, United States - SF_May12_sed_USGS_13 | ecosystem: Environmental > Aquatic > Marine > Sediment | place: USA... | reverse complement strand
CTCGACCGCGGCCCGATCGAGCGCGCGCCCCCCCCCGAGAAAAGCGTCTGCCGGGAGTCGACCAAGCCAGACATGGGCATCGGTCACCGTGACTTCGGTGCCGCCGTTTCCGTAGCAGATCGGCCCCGGCTGGGCGCCGGCGCTCTGCGGCCCTACCCGAAGCGCGCCGCCCGCGTCCACGCGTGCGATCGAGCCACCGCCGGCGCCTACGGTATTGATGTCGATCACGGGAATCGCGGCCGGCTGCCCGCCGATCGCGAATTCGCGAGTCCGCAGTGGACGGCCGGGACAGAGGGAAACGTCGGTGGACGTGCCGCCCATGTCGAAGGACAGGACGGATTCGTGACCGGCCCTCTTCGCCCAGGTTAGGGCGCCGACGACCCCGCCCGCCGGTCCCGACAGGACCGTGTGCACCGGCTCGGAGCGTGCCCGCCCGATGGGTAGCGCGCCCCCGTTCGAGCCCATGATCGTAATCCGGTCCGCGCCGGCGCCCTCTGCGAGTCGGCCCAAGTAGCGGTCCATGATGGGTGCCACGTATGCGTTCATCACGGTCGTCGACGTGCGTTCGTACTCTCGGAACTCCGGGAGCAGCCGGCTCGAAACCGAGAGCGGTAGTCCGAGTCCCGCCAACGCGTCTGCCACCGCTTCTTCGTGCGCCGGGTTGGCGTAGGAGTGCAGGAGCGTGACCGCCACCGACTCCGCCCCGTGAGCCCGGACTTCGCTCAAGAGCCCAGCCAGCCTGTCGGCGTCGAGAGGCATGACCTCGTCGCCGTCGGGTCCGAGTCTGCCCGGAATCCCGAGGCGGTCCTCGCGTGCGACGAGGGGTGGTAGGCGGTGTCCGACGAGCGCGTACAACTGCGGCCGGTTCTGGCGTCCGATCTCGATGATGTCCTCGAAGCCTTCGTTCGTCACGAGGACCACGCGCGCCCCCCGGCGCTCCAGGAGCGCGTTCGTCGCGACGGTAGACCCATGAAGGAGGGTGAATCGGGACCGGTCGCCCAGGATCTCGCGGATACCCTCGAGCACCGCACGAGACGGATCGTCGGGGGTCGAGAGGACCTTGAGCGTCCGGATGACGCCGTCTTCCAGGAGCACCAAATCGGTGAACGTGCCCCCGGTGTCGACGGCGAGAATCGGTATGGTCGCTCCGGGCCGATCCGACGTTGACGCCCCCTGCGGGCTCTTGGACATTGGGGCGCTCATCGCGCGCCCCCGCGACACCCCGAGTTCATGCAGCTCTTTCCGTCCTTCGATCGATTCTCGTCACTCGCCGCCCAGGCCAACCTGGTGCCGGTGTGGAGAGAGTTCTTGTTCGATGTAGACACCGCCGTCACGGCGTACGCGAAGCTAGCAGAACCGCCCTTCGGATTCCTCCTCGAGTCGGTGGTCGGTGGAGAACAATGGGCGCGGTACTCGTTCCTCGGCACGCGGCCCTCCTCGGCGTGGCGGCTTCATCGAGGAGCCGTGAGTGAGTGGACCCCCCAGGGCGGGTGGGTCGAGGTCGAGGCCGGGGACCCCCTCGACGACTTGGACCGACGGCTCCGTGAACGCACCCCGGCGGAGGTGGACGGGCTCCCCCGGTTCTGGGGTGGTGCCGTCGGATATTTCGGGTACGACATCGTTCGGTCGATCGAAGCGTTGCCCGAAGAGCCCGAAGACGATCTCGGCGTACCGGACGGTCTATTCGTCTTCACCGACGTCGTCCTCGCGATCGACAACCTGAGGGGCCGCGCGATGGCCATCGCGGCCGTCCCGGTCGAGGCGGGGATGTCCGTTTCGGATCTGCGCGCGGCGTATGATGGGGCGGCGCGACGCACGGAGGAGTTGGTGCACGAACTCGGTCGGCGCGCCGCCCCACCACCTCTTTCCCTCCGAAGCGAGTCCGAGGAGGATCTGCGCTTCACGAGCTCGATGGCTCGAGAGGAGTTCGAAGCGGGCGTCGAGCGAATTCGTGAGTACATTCTCGCCGGTGACGCTTTCCAGGTCGTCCTCAGCCAGAGACTCGGTTTTCCCCTGCGCTCGACGCCCTTCGAGCTCTACCGAGCCCTGCGTAGCCTCAATCCTTCGCCGTATCTGTACTTTCTCGAGCTCGACGGCGTGGCGCTGATCGGGAGCTCGCCCGAGGTGCTGGTGCGCGTCGAAGACGGGACCATCACGCTGCGCCCCATCGCGGGGACTCGGCCACGGGGGGCGACACCCGAGGAGGAGAGGAGGCTCGCGGAGGATCTGCTAGCCGACGAGAAGGAGCTCGCGGAGCACCGCATGCTCGTCGATCTCGGGCGCAACGACGTCGGACGCGTCGCGCAGTACGGTACGGTCACGGTCCCCGACCTGATGGTGGTCGAGCGCTATTCCCACGTGATGCATCTCGTGAGCCAGGTCGAGGGAAAAGTCCGAGACGGACTCGGAGCCATCGATGTCTTCCGCGCGTGCTTTCCGGCCGGAACGGTCTCGGGGGCTCCGAAGGTCCGAGCCATGGAGATCATCGACGAGCTGGAGCCGGTGCGACGGGGTCCCTACGCCGGCGCGGTCGGTCACTTCAATTACGGCGGCGCCAGCATGGACACCGCGATCACGATCCGGACCGTGCTCACCAAGGACGACGTCGCCTACTTGCAGGCGGGAGCGGGGATCGTGGCGGACTCGGACCCGGCGACCGAGTACGAGGAGACGATCAACAAGGCACGGGCGTTGCTGCGGGCCGCGGCCATGGTGACAGGGTCGGCGGACTGAAGCGACGGAGGGCCCCAGTGTCTAGGCGGCGGTCGCTCGCGAAGGCGCCGGAGTCAGGCAGTTCCGAGCTTCTCGTAGAGCATCGCCAGTGCCCCGATCCCCTTCTCGTAGTTGTCGATGGGCAGCCACTCGTCCGGGGCGTGGAGGTTGCACCCCGGCAGGGAGAAGCCGACCAGGAGGGCGGTCGCATCCAGGCGCTCCTCGAATTCCACGACGATCGGAATCGATCCTCCGCCACCCATCGGGACCGGCTTCGTACCGAACGCCTCCTCCAATGCGTCGGCCGCGGCCTCGAAAATCGGGCCCAGCAGGCTCGCCTTCCAGGGCCGACCCCCGTGAAGCTCGCGGACTTCGACCGTGACCCCGTTCGGCTTGATGGCCTCGACGTGTGCTTCGAGCAGAGCCCGGACGTGGTCGGGATTCTGATCCGGCACGAGCCGAAAACTGATCTTCGCCATCGCATGGTTCGGCAATACGGTCTTGGCACCCTCCCCCGTGTAGCCGCACAAGATCCCGCAGACGTCGCACGTCGGGCGAATCCAGAGCCGCTCCAGCGTGGAGTATCCGTCTTCACCCGTGAGCGCAGCGACCCCGAGCTCGCGAGCGAACGCCTCATCGGAGTGTGGAAGCTCCGCGATCTGGCGGCGGGTCTCCACGTCCCAATCGACCACTTCGTCGTAGAACCCCGGGATGGCGACCCGCCCTTCGGCATCGTGCAGTGACGCGATGATCTGGGAGATCGCGTTGCCGGGGTTGGTCACCGCGCCCCCGTATTCTCCGGAATGCAGGTCGCTGACGGCACCGTGCACGTGAATCTCGAAGTAGGCGAGGCCACGGAGTGAGAAGAGGAGGGAGGGCAGCCCCTCGGCGTACATGCCGGTGTCCGAGATCAGGACGACGTCGCAGGAGAGGAGCTCCGCATGCTCTTCCACGAAGGGCACGAGGTTGGGCGAGCCCACCTCTTCTTCACCTTCGGCCAGGACCACGACGTTGATCGGCAGCGTCGAGCCCGTCGCGAAGTGCGCCTCCAAGGCCTTCACGTGCATGTAGAGCTGGCCCTTGTCGTCGGCGGAGCCGCGAGCGTAGATGCGCCCATCGCGCTCAGTCGGCTCGAACGGAGGGGAGGTCCAGAGCTCGAGGGGCTCGGGCGGTTGAACGTCGTAGTGCCCGTAGATCAGGACCGTGGGTGCCTCGGGTCCCGCATCGCGCCACTCGGCGACCACGATCGGATGCCCGGGCGTGTCGTGGATCGTCGCCTCGAGTCCGGCCTCTTCGGCCCGTGCAGAGAACCACTCGGCGGCGGCTCGAGTATCTCCATCGTGCTCTGCCTTGGCACTGATCGACGGGATCCGCAAAAAGTCGTAGAGCTCGCTACGAAAGCGACCGAGGTTGTCGTCGATGAACCGCAGGACGTCGGACATCGGATGGGGGTTGGGAGGGAGTGCGGCGGGCTTTGTCGCGCTACCCCGCCCCGAACGGTCAGATGAGGGTCCGGAGACCCCAGCGGTAGATGAAGGTCACGAGGAGCGCCAAGAGAGCAGCCCCTGCCATTCCGCCGAAGCTGAGCGCGAGCGGATCGTACAGGTGAACGATTCCGACGCCGAGCATGCCGCCGATCACCGCGCCGAAGGCTCCCAGGACCGCGATGATCTGCGCGTGACCGGGCTGCTCCTCGGGCCGGCTGATCACGGCTCTCATTGCCAGGCCGATCGCGGCGCCCATGATGATCCAGATGGCGATGCCGATCCAGTTCTGCATATCGATACGAGGTTCGGGTCGTTTCTCGGGTGGCCGAAAAGTGCTCGAAAAGTTATTCGAAGGCCGCGCCCGGAGCCACCCTGGACCTCCGTTTGACGGAGCCGTTCGCTTCTAGTCGATTGCGGGATGTCCGACGAGATCATCGACATCACCCGATATTTGAAGCGTGAGCCTGCTTCGGATCTGCCACGCGGCACGATGGCGCTTTGGGGTGCTCAGGGTGAGCGATCGAGGCTCGCGTTGCCTCTATGGCGGATCATTTACCTGGCCCAGGCTGAACGCGCTCTGATCGCGTGGTCCGAGGAGGGCCGCCGGGATGACGTGACTCCGTTCGTCATACTCGACATCGGTTCCGATCCGGCGCGTCAGGCGCTGGATCCGGGGTTCATCCCTCGCTTCGATCCGGACGAGGGGCCGACCCTGATCGACTTCGAGGCAGAGGGACTCGTGGTCTACCTGGGCTCGCGTGCAGGGCGTACCTGGACCTTGGTCGTCGATGGGGGTAGCGGGCGGGAGGAGGCTTTGGCTCGGCCGGCGCGTGAGGACATCCTGTTCTTGGCGGGCGAGTGCGCTGGATTGTTGTTCCTGAGGGACCTCGCGAACGAGGTGGACTCCGATCCGGAGGACCCGGACAACGACCCCTAGGGGGCCCGTATGGGGGCCTCCGCGCCCGCGTAACCCGGATCCACCCTAGGGTCCGTCCCGCTCCATCCGTCGCTTGAGCTCCTCCAGCGCAGCGTCGACGTCCAGCTCCTCCGGTCCCTCGGACTCGTCCAGCTCGATCCTGAATTCCGAGCCCTCATCGAAGTCGATATCGGAGAATGCCTCCGCGGCTTCTGCGCTCGCCTCGGTGCCCTCGATCTTCTCGGCCATGCGATCGAGCTCCGCGAACAAGTCGTCCGCGGCCGAGAGCGTCTCTCGCGCCCCCGATCGGCCGGTGGTCGCCTTCAGCGCGGCGCGTTTCTCCTTCGCGTCTTCGAACTGGGCGTACATGCCTTTGAGCGTCTCGCTGCGGAACGCGAGCTCCTCTTCGAGCGCCGTGACCTTCTTGCGAAGCACCTCGCGGTGGTTCTCGACCTTAACCGCGTATTGAGCGGCGAGCTTCGCCGTTTCGGGGTCGTCGATCGCGAGTGCCATCGTCTCCCGGCGCCGGGCGGTCGCGGCCTCCTTGCTGAGGCGCTCGATGTCGGAGGTCGCCTTCGCGATTTGATCTTCGAGGCCCGATACCTGTGCCTTCTCGTCGACGATCTCGTTCCGCATGCCGACGAGGAGCTTGTCGGCGGTTTCGGAGACCTGATCGCGGTTCAGCTCCTTGCTGAAGTTGTCCAGAGCCTCTTTGAAGGCGTTGCGCAGGTCTTCGAACATGAGTCGTACCTCTTCAGCTCCCTCGGGCCGCGGGCTCCGGAGCTCGATCGCTTGGGCCGTTGCCGGACCGAACAGGGGTCGACCTCGAGGGTCGACAGAACGATCTTCGCACTCTCAGTACGAACAGAGTGGTACGGAAGCTTCAGTTCAGGAAGGGCTCGATCCGCTGGGCGAAGGAATTCCGTGCCCGGTGCAGACGGCTTTTCACCGTTCCCAGATTCACCCCCGTGATCTCCGAAATCTCCTCGTAGCTCTTGCCCTCGAGCTCTCGGAGTCGGAAAACCAGCCTGTGGTGCTCCGGAAGCGTCTGAACGGTGTCCTCGACCAACCGACGGAGGTACCGCTTCCGGTAGAGGTCGTCGGGTCGCATCGAGTAATCCTCGAACTGGATGGGACGATGGTCGTCGTCCCAGTTCCCCGTGAGGCGCTGAAACAGCACGAGAGGGCTGCGTGAACGGTTGCGCAGCTCGTTCTTCGAGAGGTTCCCCGCGATCGTGTAGACCCACGTGGAGAACTTCTTCGAAGTGTCGAAGCGGTGGAGATGACGCGTGACTCGGATGAACGCCTCTTGGACCAGGTCCTGAGCCCGGTCGGAGTCACCCGTCTTCCGGGTAATGAAGTGTACCAGGCGGTCCCGGTAACGATCGTAGAGACGCTGGAAGGCGCCCGGCCGGCCCTCCAGGTGCGCCGTGACGAGTTCCTCATCACTGAGGTCCTCGAGCGGGCGCTCTGCGACTGTCTGGCTCACGTTCTCAGGATTTGCGTTGACCATGGGTCACCTTTGTCCGAGTTGTCGGAGCCAAGCGCGATCAGATCCGAAAAAACTTGACATGTAAGATGTTTCAAGTCGGCGGAGCGTTCAAGGCGTCGACGGCGATCCGTCGATCCGGATCGGGCGGTTCTCGATTCCGATCAAGGTCCCACCCTCCGAGACGCCCTCGTACAGCGCCCGCTCCGGTGGCGGCACGCGGTCCGTCGACCTCAACGCTTCATCGGCGGCCGCCTCCATTTCACGGGTGACCTCTTCGTCGATACGCGCTAGCACCTGCGACTCGATCCCCTTTCTCTCCAGGTACGTCTCGAACAGCCCGATCGGATCGCTCTTCCCCCAATGCTCGAACAGAACGGCGGGAAATGTCTCTCGTGCTTCGCGCTCGTCGTGGGTTGCGTGGCCTCCCATGCGGAACGTGTCGGCGATGATGACGGCCGGACCGCGACCCATCCGACACCGTTCGGACGCGATCTTCGTGGCCGCGTACACGTCGAGGACGTTGTTGCCGTCGCAGATCCAGGCGTCGATGCCGTACATGTCGGCCCAGGCATGGAGATCACCGGCTCCATGGATCTCGGCGGGGGTGCCGAGTGCGACCCGGTTGTCTTGGACGACGAAGATAGCCGGCAGATCTTGAACCGCCGCGAAGTTCATCCCTTCGTGGCACGCCGCGCATTTGGTCGCTCCGTCGCCAACCCATGTCATTGCGACGCGTCGCTCCCCACGATTTCGAAACGAGAGAGCGACGCCGGCCATGATGGTCACGCTCGTTCCCATGTGGCTGATCGGCTGGATGATCCCGGCCCCGAGATCGCCGATGTGCAGATCGCGGCCTCCGTTGGGCGAATCGGATGTCGCAAGATAGCCGCGAAACATGTCCGCGAGCGGCATGCCCATCATGTGCAGGGCCCCGGCATTGCGAATCATGGGCGAGACCACGTCACGACTCGGATCCAACGCGCGTACGGTCCCTACCGTGACGGCCTCTTCACCGGTGCCCAGCCACGCCTTGGATATCACACCGGTGCGCACCCATCGCTTGAGGCCGATGTCGTGCAGACGGGTGCGGAGGAGGTCACGGTAGAGGGAGAGCAACTCCTCTCGAGACAAATCGATGACGATCTCGAAGCGGTCGGGGTCGTCGCGGAGGCGCTGCTCGTAGGCCTCGACCCGGGCGGGATCAGCAGCCCAGTCGACGTATTCTGGGGGGTCGAATGCGGGGTATCGCCTCATCCCGCAATGTAAACGAGAAACGGGGGAGGCGAAGGGTCTCGACGGTGCTAAGAACCAGCCCCCCCAGGGTGGACCACCGAGATTTCCTCCACACTCCCCCGCTCATCATCGACCGTGGCCGACGCCTCTATATAAGGGCCGCCTCCCGGAGTGTCACTCTCATATTGGTACGTTTGCGAAATTCGGTCGATCGCAAATCTCCTCGTGCGATTCGCGCCGTTGATCCGGGACACCGCCTCCCCGAGATTAGCGCGATCGCATCCGCACGCTGCCGGGCGGACGACCCTCCTCGAATCCCCAGCGCCGACCTCCGTTGACGGACACTCCCGCGGCTCCCGACTCCACCGGTGTACGGAGGGTGCAGGCCGTGGTCGCCCTTCGACTGCTCGAGGTCATGCGAGACATGGATCTGCCGGGGGAGCTCCTCGAGGACGAGGATCCCACGCAGACGATTCCGCGCCGGTTCGGGTTGAGTGACGTGGTGGAGCGTCAGATTCGGACGTTCAAGGAAGACGTGAGAAAGCGCGTGCGGCTCACGGACGAGGAGGTGCAGGGCCTATTTCGCTTCGTCATTCGTCGGCCCGACAGTCCGGCCGTATTTCACCGCGTGGGGCGCTTGTTAGCGGACCGCGCGCGTCCCTCTCCGTGGATTCGCCTCCTGCCTCGGTCGGCGCAGTTCGCGATCGCCCGGGCCCGGGCTCGACGGCTTTTGAAGCGGCTCTTCGGGCGATCTCTCGGGGGCTTCGCCAGGGGGCCGTTCACGGTGGAGGCCAGGGCGCACCTCTTCATAGACACCGACCCAGGGGGCGACGCGTGTCACCTCCTGTCGGGCTTTACGGAGGAGGTGTTGGAGCAGACGCTCGGAGGGACCGCACGGGTCGAACACACGCTTTGCCAGGGGCGTGGGGACGATCTGTGCCGTTGGGATGGTGAGTTGGTGCGGCCGCGCGCGACGGTGGTCGAGCCAGCCGAGAGAGTGGACGAAGATCACGACGGCACGGCCGTCGAGGCCGCCGAAGCCCGGGTGGGCCGGCCGGCGCCCGATTTCACGCTCGACTCGGACGAGGGCGATTCCGTGACGCTTTCCGATTTTCGGGGCCACAAGGTCGTGCTGTACTTCTACCCGAAGGACGACACTCCGGGCTGCACACTCCAGGCCTGTGACTTCAGGGATGCACTCCCACGCTTCGACGGCGTCGATGCGGTCGTGCTCGGGGTTTCGGCAGACGATGTCGAATCGCATCGCGTGTTCCGCGAGAAGTACGACCTGAACTTCCCGCTGCTCGCCGACGTCGGTGGATCGGTGTCCGCCACCTACGGCGTTTGGGGCAAGCGAATCGTCCACGGCACGCCGCTCATGGGTATCGAGCGGAGCACCTTCCTCATCGACGAAGGAGGTGTGGTGGAGCGGGTGTGGCGCGACGTGAGTCCCAAGGGTCACACCGAGATGTTGGCCGATTTGCTGGGAGCGTAGCGTCTAGCTGCCACCTTCGCGCAGCTGCCCGCAACTAGGTGACGAGTACTCGATGGACCCGGAAAACGCAGAGGTCCTGCACGACGGTTCTTCCCTTCGCCCTCGCGGCTTCGACCTCTTCGGGGGCGACGATTCCGGTCTGTAGCCAGATCGAAGGCTCGTCGGGTCGATCCATTGCTTCGCGTACGATCTGTCCCGCCTCGGATGACGGACGGAAGAGCAAGACGAGGTCGACGGGCTCGGGCACATCCGACAGGGTCGGATATGACCGTCGCCCGAGCAGTCGGCGAGCGTTCGGGTTCACGGGGATCACGTCGTACCCCTTCGCCGCCAGGTACGAGGGCACCCTCCGCGCGGCCTTCTCCAGATGTCTCGAGAGACCAATCACGGCGATGTGTCGGGCGTGCTCGAGGAGATCGATCACATCCTCGGCCGACGGATTGGCATCGTCGGACGACGCCCCAAGGAGTCGCGAGATTTCGGCAATTCGGTTCACGGGCCGCGAGCTTACCTGTACGACCCGCGTCTACGCAACGGTCACCGAGACTTGTTGCACCCTGCCAGCCGTGCGAGAATTTCGCCCCCTTGGCCACGCATCCAGTCGCGGCGCCAGGTCGCTCGCCCCACATCGGACTACGTATGGATCCTCTGATCGTCGGCATCACGGCACTCCTCCTGGGTGTCACCTTCGGTTTCTTCGTGGGGCGCGGCACAGGCCGGAATTCGGCGCTGTCGGAGGGTCGTGCCGCCGGAATCGAGGCCGGTCGACTACAAGGACGGGCCGAGGGCAAGCGAGAGGGCTCGGAAGAAGGCCGCTCGGAGGGCTTCCAGGAGGGGCGTCGGAAGGGACTCGAGGAAGGCCGCGCCATGGGGCGTGCCGAGGGGCGGGCTGAGGGCTTGGAGGAGGGCCACGCCAAGGGGTTCGAAGAGGGCCGCGTGGCCGCAGGAGAGGAGGTTCGTGGGGAAGAGCGCGAGGCAGCTCTGGTGGAGGCGATTGGACGAGTCAGCGCCTTCCTCCACGGCCAGGTCGGGGAGCCGCTCTCGGGGGTCACGGGGGAGAGCGACCAAGAAGAGCTCCTCGAGCGGATTGCCCGGGCTCGCGGAGCGCTCGAGGACCTGGACTTCTTCATCGCGGAGCGGAGCGAGGTCCGACAGGGGTCTGACCTGACCAGGCTCGCCCAGAGCGTCTCTCGTGAGTTCGCGGGAGATCACGACGTGGGCGTCCGACTCATGCTCGTGCGGGCGACGGTTCGTGCAGATGTGAACCCGCCGGCGCTCATGGACGCGCTCTACCTGGTCCTGCACAATGCGGCGCGGTTCGGCGGGGGGGAGACGATCGACCTGACGGTCGACGAGGTGGGCCGCCGCGCGGTGATCGTCGTTCGGGATCGAGGGAAGGGATTCAGCGAAGAGGCGTTCAAGAGGGCCTTCGACCCCTTCTATTCGACTTCCGATGAGGGACTCGGTCTCGGGCTCCCCCACGCACGGAAGCTGGTGGAAGCGATGGGCGGAGCGATCGCGCTCAGGAACCGGCCGGATGGTGGGGCCGAGGTCGAGATGTCGTTCCCGGTCTCCGGGTGAGGCCGACGCCAGCTACGCCGATCGCCACAAGGCCGATCCCGAACCACCCCAGGGCGGAGAGTCCCTGAGAGAGGAGGAGCGTCGCAAGCACGCCGGCTACGACCGGTTCGACCGCTGTCGCGATCGATGCGCGGCTGGCGTCGATCCGCGACAGCGCATCGAAGAAGAGGAAGTGCGCGACCGCGATCGTGAGGAGTCCGAACACGACGAGTAGCGCCCACGCGGTGGTCGATCCTGGCCAGACGACCGGGCCCGACGACAGCGGTACGACGAGGGCCAGAAATCCGACGGATCCGAGCGTGCTGTAGACGACCGTTCTGACGGAGCCGTAACGGGGAGCGGCGAAGCGACCGAAGAGGGTATACGCCCCATACGACACGCCCGCCAAGACCCCCCACACCACGCCGGCGTTCCCGAAGGTCGCGGTTACGTCGTCCGCCCCGAGGACCGAGAGCCAGACGCCCGTGAGCGTGACCACCAAGAGCGCGATCCGGGTCCTGTTCGGCCATTCGTCGAGGAGCGGACCGGACGCGGCAGCGACGACGGCCGGTGCGAGATAGAGCATCGCGACGGTCGATGGCACGCCCACGGCGTCCGTCGAGAGCTGGTACGCGATCTGGAATACGCCGACCGCCAAACCGCCCGCGAGGCCCAAGACGGTGAGTCCCCGCATGTCGATTCTCAGGGCGCGCACGTTTCGAAGGGAGACGATCGCAACGAGGATCGCTCCGCCGACGAGCGGACGCAGAAGCGCGAGGCTCTCCGGCGGCACGCCCAGCCGGAACAGGTTGACGGCGAATATCCCGGAAGAGCCCCAGAGCGAGGCGGCAGCCACGGCTTCGACGTAGCCGATCAACTGCTGGCGCTCTTGGCCGTGCACGCTTCAGGCGTACCCGTAGATCTGGTAGAGCAGGATGTAGACGACGAGTCCCGTGACCGACACGTAGGCCCATACGGGAAAGACGAAACGGGCGAGACGCTTGTGCTCGGCGAAGCGTTCCCGATGCGCCAGGTATAGCAGGCGTACCACGAAGGGGACCACGACCACCGCGAGGGCCATATGGGAGATCAGGACCGACAGGTACACGGTCCGGGCGAGGCCCTCTCCGGCGAACTCGTGCGTCCCGGTCAAGAGAACCCGGGTCACGTAGAACATCAGGAACAGCACAGATGCCCCCACCGCCGTCAGCATCGCCCGGCGATGGTTGTCCACGACCTTCCGCCGGATGAAGTAGAAGCCGGTGGCGAGCGCGACCGCGCTGGTCGCGTTCAGCGTGGCGTTCACGAGGGCGAGAGCGTCGCCCACTTCGGCGGTATTCATTCGGACGGAAGGGGGTCCGGGTCGATTCTGCAGGATTCGGGTGCGGCGACGAGCGTGCCCGGGTGCGTCAGACTCCGGCCGCCTCGAGGTCACGCCCTGCTTCCGGTCGTCGCTCGAGAGACTCTCCGGCGACGGTCGAGACGTAGACGAGGACGCTGAGCAGCATCGCCGCAACCAGGGTGTGCGTCGAGACCGGAACGACCGCGAGGATCGTGAGGACCGAAGCCACCCCCAACCCGACCTGGAGCACGACCAGAGCGGCAGCGGCGACGAGCCACCGACGGAGGCGGCCGGGAACGTCCGAGCGGTAGGCCCACCAAACGACGCCGAGCACGGCTGCGGTCGTCACCACGGCCAAGACGCGATGCGTGAAGTGAGAGATGATCTGGATGTTCACGAGGGGTGGCACCACCTGCCCGAGGCAGAGCGGCAGGTCGGGGCACGACATGCCGCCATCCGTGTGCCGAACCAACGCCCCGACCACGGACTGTCCGAAGACCAGCCCCGCGGCGACACCGGCATAGAGCCTGAGCGAACGGCCGACGGCCGGCGCACGAGGTGTCAGCGCCGAGTCCGGTCGAGAGGTTGCGGCCGCCAGTACCGTGGCCAGCGCCAGGAAGCCGAACGCCAGCGTGAGATGCGTCGTCGACACCATATCGGGCAGTCGGTAAATGACCGTGAGACCGCCGAACACGGATTGCACCACGAGGAGTCCCATGCCGGCGAGGCTCGCCCGGAAGATCCTCGGACGAGTCCCGGTCTCCTGCTTCGCGAGCCACGTCGCGAGGCCGAACATGAGCACCAGGCCGCCGGCAACGAGGCGATGGAGGTGTTCCCAGAACACTCCGCCGGTCATCTCCGGCACCATCGTGCCGAAGCAGGTGGGCCAGTCCGGGCACGCCAGGCTCGACTCGGTGGCGTGCACGACGCTTCCGAGGAACAGGAGGGCGAGCGTCCAGACGACCGAGACCTTGAACGCACGTGCGTGGAGCATGATCTCGATCAGCGGGCGGCGACGGGCTCGGCTTTGGACTCGACAGTGGGCGCGACGTTCGGGGCCTCGCCCGACGCGCTTTGAGCTTGTCGTCGATAGACCTCCAGGGAGAGGACCCCCTGCTCCAACCATTCGAACTCACCGGCCAGGAAGCGCTTGGAGAGGGCGTACGTAGCAGCGTCGTCATTCCGGAACAGCGCACGGAAGCGATCGCTGATGCGCCGCCGGGCCTGCCTGCAGAATGTGTCGGCGAGCACCGCCGCACCTTTCTCGCCGCTTCCGCGCTCGGCCAGCGTCTTCGCCCGAACGATGGTGGCGGTCATGACGAGGAGCTCCGCACCGATGTCGACGATGCGGCCGAGGACCGCCTGCTTCCTCTCGAGGCTCGGCCCGAACCGGGCCATGGTGTAGAACGTGGCACGCGCGAGTCTTCGGGAGGTGCGCTCTACGTACCGAGCGTGCTTCGCGAGTCGCCCGAACTGTCCGTACTTCGGCCAGAAGCTCCAGCCGAGGAAGCGCGTTGGGTACCACCAGGCGTAGTGCAGCCCGGCCTTCACCAATGCGGCCAGCTTGGCTCCGAACGAGGCCTTGGGGTTCACGAGGTCCCCCGCGACGGAAAGGTGCATGTCCACCGCCTCCCTCGCGATGAAGAGGCGCATGATCTCGGAGGAGCCCTCGAAGATCGTGTTGATGCGCATGTCCCTAAGGAAGCGCTCGATCGGGTACGGGGTCTCACCGCGGGCCAGGAGCGATTCGTGCACCTCGTAGCCGCGACCCCCCCGGACTTGCAGGGCCTCGTCGACCAACGACCATCCGGTCTCGGTCGCCCACATCTTGGCGACAGCGGCCTCGAGCCGAATGTCGAAGTGCCCGGTGTCGGACATGGCGCCGATGAGCTCGACCAGGGACTCCATGGCGAACGTGTCGGCCGCGATCTTGCCGAGCTTCTGTGCAATCGCGTCGTGCTTGCCCACCGGCAGGCCCCACTGCACGCGGGAGTTCGCCCAGTCGCGAAGCATGTCCATGCACCCTTTGCCCGCGGCGGCGCAGAAGGCCGGAAGCGCCAGGCGTCCGGTGTTCAACGTGATGAGCGCGAGCTTGAGCCCCTTGCCTTCACCCCAAAGGAGGTTCTCGCGAGGGACCTTGACGTTGTCGAAGCGGAGGACGCCGTTCGAGAGGGCTCGGAGCCCCATGAACGAGCACTCGTGCAGCACTTCGACGCCATCCCATTCGGTCTCGACTATGAAGGCGCTGATCGGCTTCCCCTTGGAACCATCCTCCGCCGGCGTCCGGGCCATGACGACGATGATCTCGGCACGCGGCCCGTTGGTCGTCCACAGCTTCTCGCCGTTGAGGATCCAGTGCGAACCGTCTTCGGAGAGCTCCGCGGTCGTCGACATGTTCGCGGGGTCCGAGCCGACGTCCTGCTCGGTCAGCGCGAACGCGGACAGGGCTCCCTTCGCCAACCGTGGGAGGTAGCGGTTCTTCTGCTCTTCGGTGCCGAATTTCAGGAGCGGGCCCGGAACCCCGATGCTCTGGTGCGCCGACAGGAACGCTCCGGTCGAGGCGCACCGCGAAGAGACGATGGCGAGCGCGCGAAGGTACGACAGTTGCGAGAGGCCGAGGCCACCGTACTCGGGTGGGGTCTTGATGCCGAACGCCCCGAGCTCGGCGAGTCCGTCGAGCACTTCCTGCGGGACGAAGCCCTCACGGTCGTGCTTGTCGCCATCGATATGGTCCCGAGTGAACGCTTCGAGCTTCGCGAGGAAGACGTCCGCTCGCTTCTGCTCCTCCGGATCGGGCGTGGGCTGCGGGTAGACGAGATTTAGATCGAACCGGCCCTCGAAGAGCGCCCGCGCGAAACTCTCCTTCTCCCAATCCTTCTCCCTCGCCTGCTCCGCGACTTCTCGAGACTCGTGGACGGTCGCGAGCTTCTTGTCTTCGGCCATGGATTCCCACCGGCTGAGGCTGCGTCGGGCGGCTCGAGGGCCGTCTTGGAATCTAATCCCTGGAGGCGCCGTCCGGGGCATTCATGTTCGACGTTTCCCCGGGCGTTTCCATACCCCGATCGGTCGGCGGGGAGCCTTCGCTTGGCGGACAGGGTGTCCCTCGCCTCCCGCCCATGGGAGCCTTCAGGAAAGCAGGAAGTCGGCGATCTCGTCCGAGCGGGCGACCGCGTCGTTCTCCCCGATCTCCATGAGCGCCCCGATGTAATCGGGCTGGAAGAGAATGAGACTCAAGACGTCGGGGCTCTTCGTCTCTCGCGTCCCCAATCCGCGCGTGAGGAATCGGAACGCGCGCGGGAGCTGCGCCTCGAACTGGCCGGCGAGCTTGCCGAGATCCTGCGAGGGACGGAGGACCAGTAGTTTCACGGTCTCCAGGCCGTGCCGCTGCTCCGGGGGCAGGCTCTCGAGGAGTCGGTTCAGCCGCTGGAGGCGCAGTGCGTCGTTGTCGAGCAGATCGAGAAAGACGGCGTTGAGAAGCACACCCAGGACTTGAGCGGGTGGGGGGTATCCCGGGACCGCCGTCTCTTCGGCTTCGATCGGTCCCTTGGGATACCGCGTCGAGATCGCGAGTACGTGGCGCGAGCCCAAGTGCAGCGCGGGAGACAACGGTGCCGTGAGTCGGATCCCACCGTCACCGTACCATTGGTCTCCGAGGCGGATGGCGGGGAACAGCAGCGGTAGGGCCGCCGACGCCATGATGTGTTCGACCGTCATCTTTCCGAGTCTTGTGACTCTGTGAGGGCGTTCCCATTGTTCCACTTCCCGGCCCTGCAGCCACGTCACAGAGCCGCCGGTCGAGTAACTCGTCGTGCTGATCGCGAGCGCCTTCAGGCGCCCCCGCGCGATGTTGTACTCGACGCCGGTGAGCTCGCCGTCGATCGCGTGAAGCGCCTCGGCCAGATAGGTGCGGAGCGGGGACGTGTCGACCAGGCCGCGCACCCGCGAGGTACCCCTGACGCCACCCCCCCCGAGCTGGCGCAGCCAACGGGCGCTGTTGACTGCTAGGGAGCGAGCGTCGACGCGAAAGACGTGATCGACCGTCAGGCTTTCCCAGAGATGCGATAGCTCCCTGACCGCTTGGAGAAAAGTGCCGTGATGAGAGGCCAGCAGCGCAGCGTTGATCGCACCGGCCGAGACGCCGGTGATGTACGGGATCTCCAGCTCCGGGAACCGTCGAGCGAGGCAGCGGAGGAATCCGACCTGATACGCAGCACGCGCGCCCCCACCCCCCATGACCAACCCGAGATCCTGCGGGCCGGGGATACGCCGCGCGTCGGGGGCTGGCTCGATCGTCGTGAGTGGCGGCCGGGAATCCACTTCGCTGGCGGTGGGAATGTCGTCAGCCCACGATCGGTCGGCCGATCGCCAAGACGCCCGCGACGATCAGCCCGAGCGCGAGCAACGAACCGACGAGATGGGGTGCGTACCCCTGCTGGTCCGGTGGCCTCCGCTTCATGACCCCATGGACCACGTGGGCCACCGCCGCGGCGAGGATCATCATGACGATGTGGCCCCCGAGTTGCGGATAGAAGGTCCCGGTGAAGAGCAAGGCGACGCCGAGCAGGACCATGAGGTCGATCGTGCCGGCAAAGGCCGCCGACAGGACCCTCATGCGCTTGTCGTACGGCCGCCCCGTCGCGAGCCCGTAGGCCGCGTTCACCACCACGGCGAGCCCCGCGAGAAGGACGAGGTATCGGAGTCCGGAGTGGGCATATAGAAGCATGACGGTCTTTCGGTTCGAGAAACGGAGAGGCGGCGAGATCCGCGGGCATGTCGCGTCCCGATGACCTCGCCGGAAGAAACGTCGTATCTGGTCATCGCGCCATGGTCGGATCGATCTCGTTTCTTCCCGATCCGACCTCGATCAGGCGCGCCTCACCGAGGCCGCTCTCGATGGTCCAGATTCGAAGATCGTACCCCCCGGCCGGCACTCGCCCCAGTGCGAACGCGCCGTCGTCCGCCGCAACCGCGGCGTACGGAGCCTCGGTCGCGAAGATCAGCGCGGTCATCCCCGGGTGAATGTCACACAGGACGTCGTAGCCGCCCGCCTCGGTGATTTCGACGCGAAGTCGCTGGCCGGGGCTCGTGTCGTCGTCGACGATCGTGGAGTCCCGGGTAATCGAACGAAGCTGGACGTTGTGCGTCAGCGCGCCTTCGGAGTTGATGAAGGTGACCGTCCCGCCTACGGGGACGACCAGAACCCGCGGGGAGAACTGGAGTCCGAATTGATCTATGACGGCTTCTTCGGCTCCGACCCTCGGGGCCACCGGTGTATCGTCGACCTCGTTCGGGGTGTCGGCGCCCGCCGAGCCCTCCTCGGCATCGGTAGCCACGGGGGTGAGCGTGACAATCGAGGGCACGCCGCGAGTCGCTGCCGGCGCCTGGCCGAAGACTCCTGCCTCGACCTCGGCCGGCTCATGGGCGGCGGGCGCCCCGTCGGGCGAGGCGCCCTCCTCAGCGCAGTTCCAGACGGCGAGGGACAACGCCGAGAGCCCAAAGAGCCGGACTCTGGACGATCGGCCGACGGCCCGACGCCCCCTCAGCGATCCCTCTCGGCGCGCGCCTCTTCGAACAGGCGTCGTGCGGTCCGAAGCTGTTCTCGCTGCGTCTGCGTCGGCGGATACAACGTCGCCTGGCGCACCGCACCACCGTTGAGGTCACGGTAGACTCCACCCACGAGGCGTGACGCCGCGCGGAGCTTCTCGGCCGGAGTCGCCGGCATCTCGTTCCCCCCTCCGAAGAACCCACCGCCGCCGCCACCGCCGCCCATCCCTCGGCTCTGCATCACCTCACGGATGTCGTTCATCAGGGTCAGAGCGTCAAGCATGAACCGCTCCCGGCTCTCGTACATGGCCACGCTGATCGGCATGTCGGGATCTCCGCGGACCTCGATCTGGGCTGAGCCGGTCGCGCCCGAGGCAGAGACTGTCACGGTGAACGTTCCAGGTGCGACCCAAGGTCCCCACTCCTCGATCGACCGTGGGAGCCCGGGCTCGTTCCACCGTTCCCAGCGGTCCTCGTCGCCTGGAATCCCATGGCGCAGATCCCAGTTGACCCGATGCGTGCCGGCTGTGCCCGGGACGATCATCTCGCGCACCAGCGCGCCCTCGTCGTCGGTCACGGTCAGCATCGCATCACCGCCACCCGAAGCGAGCCTGTAGGTGATCGGGACGCCGTCCACGGGGTTCTCGCCCGCGAAGGGCTCCTGCCCTCGGTACGACGTGTCCTTCTTGTAGACCTTGAGGGTGCCGGTCGGGACGGAAAAGACGGTGACCGGTGCGCTGGCGGAGGCCCACTCGGCGATCGGGCTGGTGTCGTCGAGAATCCAAATGCCCTGACCGTGCGTGCCGAGTACGAGATCCTTCTCCCGCGGGTGGATGAGGATGTCGTCGTAGTGGGTCGTGGGCAGGTTGGGGATCTTCGCCCATGTCGCCCCCGCGTCGGTGCTCGCGAACGCATGGTGCTCGGTGCCGACGAAGAGCGTCGCGGCGTTATCGGGGTGCTCGATCACATCGTTGACCACACCCACGGTCGGTAGCGTGGCGTGAAGCGGTTCCCACGTCACTCCGAAGTCCACGGTCCGATACAGGTACGGACGGAAATCTCCGTCTCGGTGCCCGTCGAACGCCGCGTATGCCGTTCCAGGCGCGCGGGCCGAGGCGGTAATGCGGCTCACGTACGTCCCGTCCCTGATGCCCGGCACATTCCGCGACACTTCGGACCAGGTCGCCCCCGCGTCCCGGCTCACCTGCAGGTTTCCGTCATCGAAGCCGACCCACAGGATCGTGGCATCGAGAGGAGACTCGTCGAGCGTAACGGCTTCGCCGAAGGAGCTCGTACCGTCATTGCGGGAGATCTCGATCGCGCCACCCTGGACCCCCATGATCGAGAGGGTGTCCCGGTCGATCCCTCGGCTCAGGTCCTCGGTCCAACTCCAGCTGCCGCCACGGTCGTGCGAGGTGAAAAAGCGGTTACCGGCAACGTAGAGGACGTTCGGGTCGTGCTCGGAGAGCATCATCGGCGACGTCCAGTCGAACCGGTGGCTCATACCCAACGGCTCCGGTGGGGAGATGTCGAGCATGTCGCCCGTCTGCGTGTCGTAGCGGAAGTAGCTGCCACCGTTCGAGCTACCGTACGAATACCTCGCGTTCGTGGGGTCGGCCTGCCAGTACATGCCGTCTCCAAAGCCGTTCTGCATCCAGTCGTCGTTGAGAATGCCCGCCCAGCGGCGCGTCTCGGAAGGACCGAAGAACGAGTGGTTGTCCTGGAGACCACCGTAGACCCAGTACGGATCGCGCATATCCACCGCGATGCCGTAGAACTGAGCTACGGGGAAGTTGTTGATTCGGCGGAAATTGATCCCGCGATCATAGCTCTCGTGCAGTCCCGCGTCGCCGACCAGATACAGGTGCTCAGGATCCGACGGGTCGATCCAAAGCCCATGGTGATCCGCGTGTATGCCGACGTCGTACGTGGGTGCGAGCGCGATCGGTGTGAAGGTCCGGCCGCCGTCGTCGCTCACGAACGAGCGAGTAGCGAGGGTATAGACACGCTCGTCGTCGGTGGGATCGATGAAGACGTGGGAATAGTACATGGGCCGGATGTTTTGCCGGTTCACGCGCTCCCACGTCAGGCCCCCGTCCTCTGTGCGGTAGAGGCCCTGGGTCTCCTCGTCCGCGGTCTCGACCAAGGCCATCAGGACGCGGGGGTTCGACTCGGCGAGCGCGATCCCGATGCGGCCCTTGTCGCCCTCCGGCAGCCCTCCGCCGAGCTCGTTCCACGTCGCACCTCCGTCCACGCTCTTCCATATGCCGGACCCCGGACCGCCACCGTTGAAGCCCCACGCGCGGCGCAGGCGCTGGTAGGTCGCGGCGTACACGGTGTTCGGGTCCGACGGGTCGATGGCCATGTCGATCACGCCAGTGAACCGATCGACGAAGAGAACCTTGCTCCAGCTCCGGCCGCCATCGGTGCTCTTGTAGACACCCCGCGCTTCCGAGTCCGCCCAGAGGTTCCCCAGCGCTCCGACGTACACGACGTCCGGGTTGGTGGGGTGAATGACGACCTTGCCGGTGTGACGGGTCTCTTCCAGACCCAGATGACGCCAGGAATCACCACCGTCGTCCGAGCGGTACACGCCGTTGCCGTACGACGTGGACTGCCGGTTCTGTTGCTCGCCTGTGCCGGCGTACACGACCCGAGGATTAGAGCGTGAGATGGCGATGTCCCCGAAGGTGCTCACGGGCTTGTCGGCGAAGACATTGGTCCAGGTGTGCCCGCGATTCGTGGTCTTCCAGAGGCCACCCGACGCGGTGCCCACGAGAATCGTGGACGCGTCGCCGGGAAGCGCCTCGACGTCGTGAATCCGCCCACCGGTCACGGCCGGGCCGATCGCGCGAGGATAGAGGGACTGCATGTCCTCCGTGGATATGGCGGCCTGAGCACGGACGGTACCGGGCACGGCGACCAGCAGCGTTACGCCCGCCAGGGCGGCGAATGCAAAGCGTCGAGTACCGTGGTCATTCATGGCGATCTAGCTCCTCGTCTGTGTCGTATTCGCAAGCGCCTCGTTGACGATCGCGATCACCTCATCATCCATGTCGTCCGCGCCGACCATCCAGAGCAGATAATCCGGCGCCTCGCGGGCGATCTCCTCGAGCGGTCGACCCTTGTGCTTGCCTCTTCGGAAGACACGCCCCTCCTCGGGAGGGCTGAACCAACGGTCGAGCTCCGTCCGTGTCGGAGCGTACTCCTCGCAGTAGGCGTGCAACCCCGCAAGGTCACGGGGAACGTGAGGGTAGCGCCGCAGCTGCGCCCCGAGCACCCCGGCCGACGTGCGGATGTCCCCGAGCGCCGTGTGGGCTTCCTCGTGGTCGCGCTGCAGATAGAAGCGGGCGGCCGCCGACAAATCCCGAGGCTCTTCGCGGTGGAAGATGTTCTGCATGTCGACCACGAAGCGCCCTTCCATGTCGAAGTCGACGCCGCACCGGTGGAACTCGTGAAGCAGCATCGGAATGTCGAACCGCCGGACGTTGAAGCCCGCCAGGTCGCAGTCGTCGAACATGTCCGCGAGACTCCGCGCCGTGCGACAGAACTCCACTTCATCGGCGACGACGGCGTAACTGATGCCGTGCACCGCGGTGGCTTCGGGCGGAATCGGAATCCCGGGATTGAATCGGCGCTCCCGTTCCAGGACATCGCCGGCCGGCGTGATCTTGATGAACGCCAGCTCGATGATACGGTCGTTCTTCAAGTCGAGACCGGTGGTCTCGAGGTCGAAGAACACCAGGGGTCGGTCGAGCTCGAACGGTAGCTTCATGAGGTCACGCAGGCGCCCGATGCGGCGCATCGAGGCCGAGCGTCAGTCGCTGTCCTCCCGCTCCAGACCGAGCGCCTCGAGGACGACAGTCTCTTGGTTGCGCGCGTGGTTCGACGATTTCCCTTCCGCCGGGCTCGCACGCTCGGGTCGTGCCGCGTAGGACAGCGGGATCTTCCGCGGCACCACCGCACGCAGTCTCGGACCGACGAAGGTGAGGCCACCCATGTTGCGTGGCTCTTCCTGGGCCCAGACCACCTCTTGGAGATTCGGGTACTGCGACATGAGGTCGTGGAGTGCCGGCTCGGGGAACGGATACAGAAGCTCGAGTCGTCCGACCGCGACGTGTGCCGCGTCGCCGCGACGGTCGTGCCCCTGCAGGTCGTAGTAGACCTTGCCGGAGCAGAGCACGAGTCGGGTGATGGCGCTGGGATCGTCGACCGTCGGGTCAGCGATGACGTGCCGGAAGTTCCCGGTGGTGAGCTCGGCGACGGTGGACGTGGCCTGCGGATGTCGGAGCAGGCTCTTCGGCGTCATGACGATCATCGGCCGCTCGGGGCGCCTCAGCGCCTGGCGTCGGACCATGTGGAAGTACTGGGCGGGCGTCGTCGGATACGTAACCCGCATATTTTCCTCCGCGCACAGCTGGAGGAATCGCTCGAGTCGCGCGCTCGAATGCTCGGGTCCCTGCCCCTCGTACCCGTGGGGGAGAAGCAGTGTGAGCCGGGAGTACTGCCCCCACTTTTGATGTCCCGAAGAGAGGAACTGGTCGATCATGACCTGGGCGACGTTGACGAAATCGCCGAACTGAGCTTCCCACAGCACGGCGTCGTTGTCACAGGCGACCGAATAACCGTATTCGAAGCCGATTACCGCCGTCTCGGTGAGCGGCGAGTTGTAGACTTCGAACGGCGCCTCGGCCACCGCGGAGAGAGGCATGAACTCTTGTCCGGTCTCCACGTCGTGCAGGACGGCGTGCCGATGGCTGAACGTCCCTCGCTCGGAGTCCTGCCCGGTCAGCCGTACGGGGATGCCTTCCATGAGTAGGCTCCCGAAGGCGAGCGTCTCGGCGTGTCCCCAGTCGAGGGACCGGTTGGGCCCGAACTCGCTCGCCCGGCGGGCAAGTTGGCGCCAGAGCTTCGGATGCGGCGTGAAGCCCTCAGGAACGTCGACCGTCGCCGCGTTGACCCGCTCGAGGATCTCGAGCGACACACCCGTCGTCTCCGGTACCACGGGCACTTCCCGCTCTTCGTCGGGCCCGTCGTCCTCGACCGGCGAGTGCTCGCGCACGCGGTCCTGGACGTCGCGGAGGCGCGCGGTGATCTCGTCCTGGATGTCGGCGACGTCTTCCTCGGTGACGACCCCCTCCTCGACGAGGCGATCGGCGTAGATCGCCCTCACCGTCGGGTGATCGTCGATCACCCGGTACTTCACCGGCTGGGTGTACGCCGGCTCGTCCCCTTCGTTGTGGCCATGTCTGCGGTACCCGACCAGGTCGATCACGAAGTCGTCGTTGAACTGTCGTCGGAACGCCATGGCCAATCGTACCGCGCCGAGGCATGCCTCGGGGTCGTCGGCGTTCACGTGGACGATCGGGATCCCGTACCCTTTCGCGAGATCGCTGGAATACACGGTCGAACGACCCTCCGCGGGGTCCGTCGTGAACCCGACCTGGTTGTTCACGATGACGTGGACCGTGCCACCGACGTCGTAGCCGGCCAGGCGCGCCATGTTCAGGGTCTCCGCAACGACGCCCTCGGCGGCGAAGGCCGCGTCCCCGTGAATGAGCACCGGTACGACCGAGTCGAAGTTGGGCCTGTCGCCGACCGAGAGGTCGGCCCACTGCTTGGCCCGCGCCATCCCGATGACGACCGGGTTGACGAACTCGAGGTGGCTCGGGTTCGGGGCGAGCGTCACGCGGATCGTTCCCGCCCCTTCGACGTCGCGCGTCCCGCGCGCTCCATGATGGTACTTCACGTCACCGGTGCCCTCGATATCGAGCTGCCCGCCCTTCCGGGAGGGGCCCTCGAACTCGGCGAGGAGGTCACCGTAAGAGACTCCGACCGTGTGGGTCAGGACGTTGAGGCGACCCCGGTGGGCCATCCCGAGCACGACGTCCTCTCCGCCGAACCGAGCGGCGTCCTCGAGCACGAGGTCGAGCATCGGCACCAGCATGTCGTTGCCCTCGACGGAGAAGCGCTTCTGACCGAGGTAGGTGCGGTGCAGGAACTGTTCGAGACCCTCGGTCGCGCTGATGCGTCGCAGCAGGTCCCGCCGCTTCTCGTGCGACAGATCAGGCAAGTGCTCGCCGGCCTCTACGTGGTCCCAGAGCCAATCGACCTTGACGTGATCGTCGAGATGCTCGAACTCGTATCCGATCGAGCCGGCGTAGATCTCACCAAGCGCGGCCAAAGCGTCGGCAACCGTGCGATCCGCCGACCCGTTCTCGGCGATGATCAGCGATGCCGGCAGCTCCTTCAGCTCCTCGGTCGAGGTGCCGAAGAAGGCGGGCGACAACTGAGGATGGCCGGGCGGCTCGCTTCCCAGCGGATCGATTCTGGCGAGCCGATGACCGTGATCGCGAAATGCCTGGACGAGCGCGGTCGCTCTGGACACGACGGGAAGGAGCTGTTGCAGGCGATGTGCATGGGATGCGGCCACATCGGCCGAAGAGGGCTCCTGCCTGAGCTCCTGGCCGACGGCCTCCGTGGCCGCCCGCGCGGGAACGCTCGCGGTATCCGAGCTGGCAGCTTGGCCGTTCGACGTAGGAGGGGGCGCCTCGGCCGCGGGAGCTCGCGGAGTAGCCGTCGGCGCATCCGGAGCGGACGGTTCGGCACGGCGCGCGCCTCGCGACTCGACCAACTGGTCGGGAATCAGGAGTCCCTCGGCGATGGCGAGCGCCCCGCCGTTGTCGAAGAGCCGACGCCACTCAGAGGAGACGGCGTCAGGATTCCTGGCATATTCCTCGAACATCGCCTGCGCATAGGCGATGTTCTGACTGTCGAAAAGGGTGTCGTCCTTCACGGTCCGATTGCCCGGTCTATTCTGAGGATTCTACCGTCCTCGTCGGTCGATAACCTACCGTAATTCATCATTTCGAACCATCGAATGCCCTCGCCATCTATGGGAGCCGTGTCGACCATCTCGGAGACGCCGACCCGTCGGCCGCCGGCCCTGGTCCACCAGGAATGGGTGGAGCGCTATGCCTGGCTGGTCCAAGGCACCACGACGAGAGGGTCGGCGCCCGTTCCGTTCGATCTGGGACTCTTCTCGGGTGGGCGCCCGCGGGACGAGGTCGAGGAGCATTGGTTGGCCCTCGGAAAAGCCACCGGTATGACGACGTTGGTCCATGCCGAACAGGTCCACGGCTCGACCGTTCGGGTCTGGGACGGTCAGTCGGGCGAGCGTCACATCTCGTTGGGTGAGGATCACATCCCGTCGGGTGAGCACGGCCGCGACGCTCCGCTCGGCCTAGGTAGGACGGCACTCGTGCTCGTCGACGCGTGTGACGGACACATGACGGACCAGCCCGGCACCCTCCTCGCGGTCACGACCGCTGATTGCGTGCCGATCTTCGCCGTCGATGATGCGCGACGCGCGGTCGCAGCGATCCATGCGGGGTGGCGAGGCGCGGCCGCGGGGGTGCTCGAGCGAGGGCTGGCGTTGATGCATGCGAAGTACGGGACCCCACCGGAGGGCCTCCACGTGCACCTGGGCCCGTCGATCTGCGGCAGCTGCTACGAGGTCGGTCCGGAGGTGTTCCGGGCACTCGACCAAGAAGTACCGCACCAGCCCGAGCCTCTCGACCTCCGCGGTGTGCTCGCCGCCCGCGCGGTCCGCGCGGGCGTGCTGCCGGGGCACCTCACGGTATCCGCGCACTGCACGCGCTGCAGCGAGTCGGATCTCTATTCGCATCGGGCGGGGGATGCCCATCGGCACGTCGGATACATCGGGATTCGACCGTGAGCTCCGAGCCCGATCATCGAGTGGGCCTCTGCAGCATCTGCGCGCACCACCGTCTTACCGGCAACCGTCGCGGGTCGCGCTTTTACCTTTGTGCGCGGTCCAAGACCGACAACCGTTTTCCCCGTTACCCACCTCTGCCCGTGCTTCGGTGCGAAGGCTTCGAGCGCGGGGAGCCAGACCCTTGGGAGGAGTACTCGGATGAGTAAACCGTTCTACGTGGCGAAGGCCACGGTCGAAAAGATCGACGGCCTTCATCGGCGCGGCACCCTGGAGGACGGGACCACCATCGACTTCGGTGTGCACGGTCCCGTAAAGGCGCACTACGGCCTCGACTCCCAACCCAACTTGCCGCTGCCCGTGGATTATCTCGTGGCCGCGGCCGCGGGCTGACTACTCGGAACGCTCAACGGCGCACTGGAGGTGCGCGGGATTTCAGTTCCGGACGGTGACCTCAGCTGCACGGCCGAAGGCACGAACGAGGTGGTGGACCGGATCATTTTGCTGACCCGGATCGACGTGCATTACACGATTCGGCTGCCGGAGGGGGCGGATCGTGAGAAGGTCGATCGGGCCTTGGCCACGCACGTGGACAAGTGCCCGACCGCGCAATCCATCAAGGACTCGGTCGAGATCGGGTGGACGGCAGAGTTCGTCGAGAGCTAGGTCGACGCGAGGGAGGCTCGTCCTCTATGCGGAGAGCACCTCCCCGACCACCTCTATGAGTTCCGCACGCAAGACCATCGCCCTTTCGCTGAGTTCTCTCTGCCGACGTTGATACTCGCGTCTTCCCTCCATCGTCTCGACCCGAACCGGCTCGAAACCAAGATCTCGGAGGTCGTAGGGGCTCGCCTGCATATCGAGCATCCGGAGCTCCGCAGCCAGCTCGAAGCAATCCAGGAGGACGGCGCTCCCGATCCAGGGCATGGCGGTGTAGGCCCAGCGATAGAGATCCATGTTGGCGTGGATGCAACCCGGCTGCTCCATCTCGTGGCGGGTCGACCACTCGAGTTGGACGCGGTTCAATGGCTTCACCTCGGGGGCGAAGAACCGGTACGCGTCAAAGTGGCTGCACGCGATCGGTCGACCCTCGATGAAGGCGTCCACCTCCTCCTGTGGCAGTCGGAGTGGGGCGATCCCGGCGTGGCGAACGTCGTGGCCGCCGTAGACCATCGCCCATTCGTGGACCCCGTAGCATCCGAAGTTGGCGGGCTGGCTTTGCGTGGCGACCAGTACCTTCACGACCGTTCTCAGCTGCTCGCGCACCTGATGTGAGACAGCGCCGAAGTCGCGACTGATCACACCGCCAGCGGCCCGGTATTCCGGTGGGCTGAAGCGTTCGCGAGCGGCCGCTGAGTCCTGGAGGGACTCGGACGGAGCAGGGTGCCAGGTCTCGAGCTTCCCCGGCGAGTACATGTAGTACTGGAAGAGGAAATCGTGGACCGGGTGCGGTTCGTGGCGAGAGCGACGCTCCTTGTGTGGAAGCGTCCACCGCTGCGCGCGCTCGAGGTGCGCCTCGTCACGCGCCTGCCATTCCATGGAGGTCAGGACCTTCGCGTCGGGCGCGCGGAGTGTGATAGGGCGGGTGTCGAGCATGCCATAGGCTCGGGGGCACACGTTGGTGCGTCCAGAGCGGAGGGCGGTTTGGCAGGACGCGGGCTACGCGTCGCCCCGCTTCGGACCGTTCAAGACCGCGTTGCGCAGGTGGTCCACGATGAGATCCACCTCTTCCGAGGTCACGGCGAAGTGCGGGGTGAAGCGGAGCGAGTTCTCTCCGCCGTGGATCACCCCTATGCCTTGGAAGCGCATGAACTCCTCCGCGCTGTCGGTCCCGTACGCCTTGAATTTCGGATCGAGCTCGCAGGAGAAGAGCAGGCCCGACCCGACGACCTTGGTGATCGCCCCGTCGAGCTCGACAGACAGCGCCTCGAGCTTCTCCACGAACTCCTTGCCCCGCTCGACGATGTTGCGACGGATCTCGGGGGTGACCATCTCGAGCACGGCGGTCCCCACGTCCATGGCTCGCGGGTTGGCGGTCATGGTGTTCCCGTAGATGCCCTTCCGGTAGAGGCCGGCGGCGTGCTCGGTGAGCGCGAGGATCGAGAGCGGATATTGTCCGGCGTTCAGCGCCTTCGAGTACGTCTCCATGTCGGGCGCCTCGAGCGCCTCGAAGCCTGGGTAGTCCACCACCGACAGGTATCCGGTGGAGCGAAGCCCCGCCTGGATCGAATCGACCAGAAGGACCGCCCCATGCGCAGTGGTGAGCTCTCGGGCGGTCGCGTAGAACTCCGGCGTGATCGCCGCGCCCGGGTTTCCCTCACCCATCACCGGCTCCATGAAGAACGCCTCGATGAAATAGCCTTCGCTGTCTGCCTGCGCGAAGGCGGCCCGAAGCGCCTCGACGTCGTTCGGCTCGACCGTGATCAGGCTCTCGTGGCGGAAGGTCGCGAGGTGCTTGTGATACCCTTTGATCGATGAGTCCGAGAACTGGGCTGGTCGACCGGTCCGTCCGTGGAAGCCGCCGGCCAGGGACATCTTCTTGACCGGCTTGCCCGCGTGACGGCCGCCCTCATCGGTCATCAGCTTGGCGTTCACGTCAGAGATCCGCGTGGCCACGGAGACGGATTCGGAGCCCGAGTTCATCGCCAAGAAGTGCGTGAAGGGGCAACCACCCGCGCGGCGCTGACCGATCTCGCGCTCGAGGGCTCTCGCGAGCCTGAGCTGCGAGAAATTCGGTGTCATGACATTGGCCATGACCTGCGGCTTCGTCATGGCGTCGATGATCGGCTCGGGAACGTGGCCGAAGCCGAGCATTCCGTAGCCGCCGTTGTCGTGAATGACGGCACCCTTGGTCGTGACCACCCAGGGCCCGCGAGCGGCCATCGACACATACGGGTTCACCGTGTCATCGGCGTAGAAGTTGACCAAGTGCTCTTCGATCGCCTGTACCTGTTCGGGCTCGCCGAGCGTCATCAGCTCCGGGAATTCGCGGTTCAGTCGTTCGAACTCCTCGGTGGCGGCGTCGACCGCCTCGACAAGGTCGGGGTCGTGCGACACGAACTGACAAACGGTGTTGTCGTCGAGTCCGACGGTCCGGCGCTCGCCGGCCTTGGAGCGGATCGCATTCAGCTGCTCGAGCACACCTGCCACGGGACACCTCTCGAAAAACGTCGTGATCTAGTCGTCCGAACGGTCGAGAAAGCTCGCGAAAAAGAGTGTCGGACGGGAGCGCTGCAGATTGACGCAACCGACCGCCCGGGGCAACGTCGGGGGTCGCGGGGTGGCCCCTCGTGCGTTTTCAGCTTCCCTCTGCGCGGTCATCGCCGCGGAGTCGATCGTGCCGCCGAACCCCCGAATCGCGGAACCAGGCACCGACAGGCGGGATTGGTCGTACGTATGAACGAAACGCTCGCCCTCGTTGTCCTGGCACTGACCGCGTCCATTTTCGCGTTCCTGATCCCGTTCGCGTCGCATCGGACCTACCTGCTCCTGCGGTCACGGCGCGCCCGCCCGGAAGCGCGCGAGCCATGGCCCGAAGACCACCTACCGCGGGTCACGGTGCAGCTGCCGATGTACAACGAGCGCGCGGTCGCCGTGCGCGCGGTCGACGCCGCATGTGCGCTCGATTATCCGACGCACCTCCTGCAGATCCAGGTGCTCGACGATTCGGACGACGCCACTTCGTGGCTTTTGGAGGAACGGGTCGCCCGTTGGCGTGGGCGGGGCATCGACGTCCGGCACGTGCGACGACCGACGCGCGAAGGATTCAAGGCGGGCGCGCTGGCGTACGGCATCGAACGAGCGGACGGCGAGTTCCTTCTCGTTCTCGACGCCGACTTCGTTCCGGAGCCCGGACTCGTCCGTGACCTACTGCCGCCGTTTCGCGACGAGGGCGTCGGGATGGTGCAGGCCGCGTGGGGCCACCTCAATCGCGAACGGAACTGGCTGACGCGCGCCCAGGCGTACTTGCTCGACGGGCATTTTCTCTTCGAGCAGGCGGGGCGCTACCGAGCCGGCCGGTTCTTCAACTTCAACGGGACCGCCGGTATCTGGCGGCGCAGATGTCTCGTGGCGGCGGGTGGCTGGCAGTCGGACACACTGACCGAGGACCTCGACGTCAGCTACCGGGCCCAGATGGCCGGATGGCGCTTCGTCTACCTCGACGACGTGGTGGTCCCCGCCGAGATCCCGGAGACGGTCGCCGCGCTCGAGGTTCAGCAGCGACGATGGGCCCAGGGTGGGGTTCAGACGGGCCGTAAGATCCTCCCACGATTGCTTCGCGGCGACTTCCGGATCGGGGTGAAGGTGGAGGCGGTCATCCACCTGTTCGGGCACGTCGCGCACCCGCTCACGTGGGCGCTCGCACTGCTGCTGTTCCCGTCGGCGGTCGCGCGTCGCGCGCTCGGACTCGAGTATCTGCTGGGCGTCGATGTGTTGCTGTTCACGGCGGCCACGGTGCCATTCGTCGTGTTCTACTGGTCGGCGGGGGAGCTCAGGGGAAGGCCCCGGCGTGGCCGGTTCCGAGAGGTTCTCCGAACCCTCGCGCTCGGGGTCGGACTGTCCGCGCCCGTGTCCCGGGCGGTCGCGCGCGGCCTCCGCGGCGCCCGCGATCCGTTCGTTCGAACGCCCAAGCGCGGGACAGATCGCCGCGATGCCTATCGGGTCTCTGCCGTCGCCTTCGACACGCGGGTCAAGCTCGCGATGGCGTCGCTCATGACCGTCTATCTCGTCGCGGCGGTCGCCGGCGGCTATTGGGGCCAGCTGCCCTTCATCGTGCTCTTCCTGTCGGGCTACGTGGGGCTGGGGGTGCCGGCTCTACGTGAGCGCCTCGTCGGCTCGAAGGGATCGACCGGCGTCGAGGGCGAGGACGACGAGAAACGGGATCCAGAGCGCCGAGCGGACGGCCGCCGGTTGCGGCCAGACGCCGGTCTCCTGGTAGGCGCTCGCGCCGAAGTAGCCGAGGAATGCGAGGCCGCTTAGCAGGAGCCAGGCACGTGCTCCCCGAAGCGCGGCCATCGGGAGCATCCAGAGTACGTACCAAGGGTGGAGCGTCGGTGTGAGGATCATGCCTGCGCCGAGCACCCAGAGCAGGGCTCGCTCCAAGTCGAAGCGAGCGAAGACGGTTCCCGTCACGACCGCTACGATGGCCACCGCCACGATCCTACGCGCGGTGTCCGGATCGCCGACGGCGAATTCGACGAGGCCGAACGCCCCCTTCATGAACCACCACTGCTCGCCGTACGTGCGGAGGCCGTCGAAGAGGTGCGAGCCGGCGTTGACGAAGGGGAGGTACAGGATTCCGGTGACCACGGCGAAGGCTACCACGGGACGCCACGCGAGACGCCACGCGAGACGGCGCGCGAGCGCCGGAAGGGCGGCGATCGGCGCGAACTTCGTGAGCGCCGAGAGTGCGAGCGCGGCACCCGCGGCGAGCGAGGCACGGGCGTCTACCGTACGTGAGGCCCGACGCGCCCATAGAATCGCGAGCGACATCGGTAGCAGGCCGAGCGGCTCGAGATGAGCGCTCCACGCCACCTCCACCACGAGCAACGGCGCCCAGAGATAGAGCAGGAGGACGAGATCCGCTCGCCGACCGGTCTCTCTCGCGATGCGGGCGAGGACCACGGCGGTCCCGAGGTCGCAAGCGAGCCAGAGTGCTTTGGCGACGGCGATCGACGACCCGAGCGCCGCGACGAGGAGGAACGCCGCTTGGGCCAGCGGTGGGTAGATCGTCGGCACCGTGGGGTTGTTGATGAGGTGGTGGAACGCGGTTCGCAGACCCTCCAACTCCGCCGCGGCGGGGGCGTAGAGGTACGGGTTCGTGCCGGACAGCCAGACGTGTCCGTCCCAGAGGTAGCGGTACACGTCGTCGGAGAGGACGGGCGTGAGAGGAAAGAGGGCGAGACGCATGGCGATCGCGAAAAGCCAGATGAGCCCGACTGCGGCGACCGAGTCCGACCGGACCAGATGCCTCGCGGCGAGGGCGTAGGCGATGAACGCCGCGCCGAAGAGTGCCAGCCCGGGGAACGGGAAGCGGTGGGCCGCCGGCACCCATCCGAGCACGGCGAGCAGGCCGAGCTGGAGCGCCCCAAGCACGATGAGCGTCCTCGTGGTGGAGGGGCCCGGGGTCATGTCCGTGATGGGGTCTCACGTGGACCCAGGTGCATGCGTTGCGCGGCGCGGCCATGACACGGGTGTCGCTGCTCATGCCGGCCCTCGACGAAGAAGGGGCCCTTCCTGGAATCCTTGCCCGGATTCCCGGGTGGGTGGACCGCGTCGTCGTGGCCGACAACGGCTCGACCGACCGGACCGCCGAGGTGGCCCGAGTCGGCGGTGCCGAAGTCGTCCGCGAGGAAGAGCGCGGCTATGGTGCGGCATGTCTTGCGGGAATCCGTCACCTGAGTCAATCCGGGACTGCTCCTGATGTTCTGGTCTTCATGGACGCAGATGGTAGCGACGACCCGGCGGACATCGAACGGCTCATCATGCCGATCCACGAAGGACGTGCCGACCTGGTGCTCGGCGTCCGTCGCGGCGTGAAGGGGGAAGTCGGCACGATCCTGCCGCACGCCCGACTCGGGAACCGGATCGTCCTCGGGCTCGTGTGGCTGCTCTTCAGGAAACGCTTCGCGGATCTCCCGCCGTTCCGAGCCATCTCGTTCGACGCGCTGCAGCGCCTGGAGATGGACGACCGGAATTGGGGCTGGACGCTCCAGATGCAGATTCGGGCGGCGCGGACGGGGCTCGCGATCGAGGAGGTGGAGGTCGGTCATCGGAGGCGGACCGAGGGCGTCTCGAAGATTTCGGGAAGACTGAGCATGTCGCTTCGGGTCGGCGCCAAGATGTTCTGGACGCTGGGGCGGGAGCGGCTTCGCTGATACACACGGATCCAATTACTACAACGGATACTCCTCCACGAAACGCTCGACGGCCTGAAGCGAGGCGACCGGGCGCTCCTCCGGTGCCAGGTGGCCGCACTCGCCAACGACGACGAGGCGCGCGCGCGGCATCTCGCGCTCGAGCCGGCGGCCCACCCAGAGCGGGACAACCCGGTCGCTGTCACCCCAAAGAAGGAGCGTCGGCACCTGGATCTCGGGGTACCGGGTCACGATCTGCTCGAGGTTGTCCGGCACGATGCGGCGCCCCACGTCCATCGCTGCGCGTCGGCCCTCACGGGTCTCGAGCGGTCGCGCGTATGCGGCCACCTGCTCTTCGGTTACGATGCCCGGGTCGTGGACGATCGCCCGGGTAGCCCAACGGATGAGTCTTTTCGGACCCACGAGGCGAATGAGCGCCTCACTGAGTCGGGGCCGCTTCGACATCGGGACCAAGGGTGGCAGGCGCTGCGGGTATGCCGCGGCCGCGACCAGAATCAGGCGCGCCAGGCGAGGCTCGTCACGATCCTGGAGGGACAGGGCGACCAGGAGGGCGACGCCTCCCCCCAGCGACTGGCCGACGAGGGTCACTCGTGTCAGGTCGAGCTCGAGAATGAGCGCGACCACGGCGTCGGCGAGATCCCTCGGCGTGTATCGACCGTCGTCGGGCTTGGGCGCGTCCCCGAAACCCTTGAGGTCGATGAGCAGCACGCGGCCACGCTTCGCGAGGGGCTGCGCCCAATGTCGCCACAAATACGAGGTGCCCCCGTAGCCGTGCACCAAGACGAAGATCTCCCGCGCGGGACGGGCGCGCGCACCCTCCTTCGATCGGGGGAGCGCGTCTTCGTGGTCCGCGGCATCATCCGCGACCTCGACGACGTGCAGCGGTGCCGCGCATGGAATGACCTTCGAGCGACCGACCACCTGACTCAGGGCCACAAGCGAATCACGCACGCGCCCCGCCGACGCAACTCGTCCGCCATTTCCGGGTGGCAGGTGAATGCGAATACCTGCCTCGTGCGAGATACCTCCGACAGCGCCTCGAGCCCTCGTCCTCTGCGATCGTCGTCCCAGTTCACGAAGGCTTCGTCGACGAAGAGCGGGAGCCGGTCCTCGCTCGGATCGAGGTGATCGACGATCGCGAGGCGTAGACTCAGGTAGGCCTGCTCGAGCGTACCGGTCGAAATCGGGCGAGCGAGCGCCACCGGTGCGGGGAGTTGAGGCCCGAGGAGCTGAAAAAGGTCCCCGTCGCTCTCTTCGTCCACGAGAAGGCGGTCGTAGCGCCCCCCAGTCAGCCGCTCGAGATACGCCGAGGCCCGCCGCAACAGGTCAGGCTGGTGCTCCTCTCGGAACCGACGGTCGGCTTCCCGGATGAGCTTGGCGAGGAGCCACTTCCGGTCGCGCTCTTTGACGAGTCGGGCCTCTTCCTCCCTGAGGCTCTCGATCTCGCTATCGACGGTGTCTACCGTCTCGCGATCGCGAAAGTGCGCAATGTCCCGCTCCAGCGCTTCGCCCCTACCGATCAGCTTCTCGATCGTCTCGCCCAGCTCCTCGAGCCGGCGTTTGCGCTCCGCGAGCTCCTCGTCGTCGATGGTCCACGCCAGGCCATGGGCCTCGGCGCTCCGAATCTGCTCGACCCGGTCGGTCAGGTCCGGGTGGGCATTCTGTAACTCCTCTTCGATCCGATCGGCGCGCGCGTGGGCCTCCAACCGCTTGTGGAGGACATCGATGGGGCGTCCACCGGCGGCCCCCGCGGCGAGTTGCCAGATGCGCCCCTCGATGGCCGCGATCCGGTCTTCGACCTCGGTGAGGTCCGCGACCCCCGTGGCACGTGCGCGTAAGACCCTCGCCCGCTCTCGCTCCGCCACCTCGGCCGCGTCTCGGATTCGTTCGGCCTCGCGCACCTCGCGGTCGAGGGTGAGGGCGAGCTCGGCGCTGTCCTGTTCGGATCCGCGCCCGAGCAGGGCCCGCAGGCGCAGCGCCTCGTCATCCAACGCCGCGATCCGAGCCGCAAGCCCCTGCTCGGTCCTTGCGAATGCCCGTGCCTCAGCGATGGCCTTCTGGAGACGCTCGATCGCGGTGGGCAACGGAGTCGCAGGTGGATCGAGGTACTCGCTGCGCACGGGAAGGCCGGAGACCATCTGCTCTATCTCGCGCCGCAGCTCGGGGATCGGGTCCAGCGTGGGTCCCCGGCTCGCCGGTGGGGTGATGCTCCGGTCCGGACGAAGCAGGGCGAGGGTGACCCCCACGCCGAGGCATGCCGCTCCCGCGGCGGCGGCGACGACTGGGCCACCGAGCAGACCCCAGGCCAGGAGCGCGGCACCGGCCGCGACGAGCGCGACCGCGCGTCCGCGGGCCGTCGAACCCCCGGACTCGACTGCGGCGGTCGCCTCCGGTGCCCGACCGCGGGACGACCTGTCGAGCCGGGCGACGCGGTCGCGAAGTAGCTCCACGGATACGGCTTCTACCGCGTCCAAGACCGACTCCGTCGGGGGGGCGGTCAGCAGGTTGTCCGCGGCGGCGGCGATCTCGAGCTCGGACTCTTCGCGTCGCACCCGGACGTCTGTCAGCCGTACACGGTCGTCGGCGCCGCCGGCCGATCGGGTGGCGAAGGCTGCGATCGCGTCACGGTGCTCGATGAGGTGGGCGGAGGCTTCGTCGAAGCGGGCGACGGCCGCGTCGGGTTCGATGAGGTCGGCGTCGATCGCGGCGATGTCCCGCCGCAGAATCCCAAGCCGTGTCTCGAGATCGTCGCGATAGCCGACGAGATCTTCAGGGAGCTCGACCAGGTCCGAGCGCGGCCCACCGGCTCGCCGAAGCGCGTCGATCCGTTCCAGCTGGCGTTTCAGAGGAAGCAGGTCTTGGACCCGCTCCAAGGCGACCTGGTCCAAATGGCGTGCGTCACGGGCCTCCTTG
>Ga0224512_10000665_pt1 | contig 35356 bp, 24 predicted proteins | sample SF_May12_sed_USG_4_FD_169103 | JGI IMG/M metagenome (GOLD analysis project Ga0224512, IMG submission 169103) | Sediment microbial communities from San Francisco Bay, California, United States - SF_May12_sed_USGS_13 | ecosystem: Environmental > Aquatic > Marine > Sediment | place: USA... | reverse complement strand
CTGGATCGCGGTCTCCTGGGTCCCAGTCTTCTGGGTCCCGGTCTCCGGCTCCGCCGGCAGCGAGAGGCGCAGGAAGGCCGCGATGCGGTCGTCCGCGGTGACGTACTGCAGGAACAGCTCGCGGCCGCAGGACGTCTCGTAGCTCGTGGTCGCCAGGCGCAGCTCCGCGCGGCGGACGATGCGCTCTCCTACCTCGCGGGCGCGGATGTCGCGCGAGCGCAGCCCGCGCGCCGCCAGCCCGCGCTCCGCGATCTGGCGCAGGTTGGTCAGCCGGTTCCCGGCCACGATGTCGGTGCCCGGGATGTCGCGGATCACCCGGGTCAGCCGGCAATACTCCGGGGTCGCCAGGAGACAGGCCTCGAGCACGCCCAGGAGCTCGTCGGGCTCGTAGGGTCGCCACCGGCCCGCCTCGTGGTAGGCCATCAGCTCGGCGCTGGCGATCAGGCTGCACGGGTAGATCTTGAGCTCGTCGGGCCGGAAGCCGGGATCCGCGAAGAGCCGCTCGAAGTCCTCGACGTCGCGGCCGGGGGTCGAGCCGTAGAGGTTGGGCATCCAGTGGGCGTGGATCTTGAACCCCGTCCGCCGCAGCAGGCGCAGCGCGCGCCGGGTGGCGGCCACGTCGTGGCCGCGGCGGTTGGCGGCCAGGACCTCGTCGGAGAGGCTCTGGATGCCGATCTGCACCTTGGTCGCGCCGAGCCGTCGCAGGCGCACGGCCTCGTCCAGCGTGAGATGGTCGGGGCGGGTCTCGACGACCAGCCCGACGCAGCGGGCCCGCGCCCTCTCGTTGGCCCGCTGGACCGCGAAGAGCTCGCGCCACGAGGCGCTCTCGGCCGGATCGGGCGGACCGGCGAAGCGGCGGACGATCTCGTTGTAGCGGGTCTCGTCGCCCGGACGGCGCCCGTCGACCCGTTCGTCGAGGTCGCGGAAGTCGACCGCCGGATTCGGCTCGAGCCGCGGCGTCCAGCCGTCGAGCACGCGGGCGAACGCGGCCAGGGCGTCGAAACAGCGCTTGACGAACCAGATCTGGTAGGGCTCCGGGTACGACGTCCAGGTGCCGCCGAGGATGATGAGCTCCACCTTGTCGCAGCGGTGCCCCGTGTGGTGGTAGGAGACGAGCCTGGAGAGGGTCTGGAGGTAGGGGTCGAACTGATGCTGGGCGGCGCGCTGGGCGCCGGGCTCCGCGGAGAGATAGCTCTTGGGCATCCGCACGTCGCTCGGGCAGAAGATGCACCGGCCGGGGCAGGGGAAGGGCTTCGTGAGCACGGTCACCGGAGCGACGCCGCTGGCCGTGCGGACGGGCTTCATCCGCAGCTTGTCGAGGAACGCCCGCTCGTCCCAGGGCGCGGCTCGCGCGGCGTTGAGATGGCGGAACCCGCGGATGATCTCGGACTTGGAGAAGAAGCCGCGGCCGTCCTTCGGGTAGCGGCGGAGGAGCTCCCCCAGGGCAACCGGGTCGATGGCGTCGAGCTCCCGGATTCGCTCGACGAGGCCGCTCAGGGCCGCCTCGTGGCGGCCGGGGTCGAAGGCGTAGCGGCCGCCGGCCCCGCGGCTCACGCGGCCTCCCGCGGCCGGTTCGAGGCGGGCAGGCGGCGCAGCGTCGTCGCCCCGCCCTCGCCCTCGATCGCGAAGACCTCCAGCCGGTTCTCCCCCGAGCGCAGGGCGGCGGGCGGCAGCAGGGCGGTGAAGGCCGGCCCGCCGTCCCCGGCGAAGGTCTCGGTGGTGGCGCGGATCCGGCCGTTCACGGCGAGCGCCAGGAGGTGGGGCGCGGCGCCGGGCGGCGCGACGACCGTGCCGTAGAGGTGCACCGGGAGCACGGGGGCCTCGAGGTCGACGGCGGCGAGCGCGTCGAGATCGACGATCTCGACCCGGGTGCCGCCCGCCGCCGCCGCGCCGCCGCTCGAGCGGCGGCCGATGAGCTCCGGCCGCGGTCCGGCGGCGTAGAGCGTCTCCCACGAGCCCGTGCCGAAGCGGCGGGCGATCTCCGCCAGCGCCTCCTGCCTTCCCTCCTCGTCGCCCGTGGCGTACTCGAGGATGCCCCCGGCGGTGGACGACTTGTTGCCGGAGCGGAAGGTCCTCTTGAGCTCCCCCTTGGCCGCGGCGGGCCCGCGCAGGCTCTTGCCGTCGACGGCCTCGAAGGGCTCGCGGCCGAGGACCTCGTAGATCGTCGCCGCGATGTCGATCGTCTCGGCGTTGCGGCCGTCGCTCTGGCCCACCCTCTGGCCGGGGTACTTGACGAAGAGGGGGACTCCGACGATCTCGTAGGTAGCCTGGAGGGCCAGGTTGCGGCGCAGGCGCCCGGTCCGGAACGTGGCGCCGTGGTCGGAGGTGATCACCAGCAGCGTCTCGTCGAAGATGCCGGTCCGCTCGAGGGTGTCCAGGAGGCGGCCGACCAAGGTGTCGACGTAGCCGACCGTGAGCAGGTGGCGCTGGTGTGCCTGGGTCGTCTCCCACTCGCTGCCGTGCCAGGTCTGGCTGACGAGGCCGTGCGGGTAGCGGAGGTAGGACGGGAAGCGCCGGCCGTTCGGCATCCAGACCCAGGGGCGGTGGGGGAGCATGACGTGGGCGAAGTGCAGCGCGGGCTCGGTCCCCCGCTGCTCGATCGTGTTCAGGAACCAGTCGAAGAGCTCCCCGGGCCGCTTGGCGCGCTCATCGATCGTCCGCGGCGCGTCCGCGGGCACGGGCGCGCGGCCGGCTCCCCAGAAGTCGCGCCACTGGTCGTCGAGCGTCGGCAGCGCGCCGCCCCAGTCGGCCGGCGCCACGAGGCTCAGGAGCACCGCCGCCGCGTCGCTCAGCATGGCAGGCAGCCGTTCGCGGCGCGGGATCAGCCAGCGCTCGGCGGGCCTGCAGATCCGGCGCGGGCACAGGTGGGTCATCGTCTCCCAGGCGTTGACGGGCATGGCTTTGGCGAGCACCGTGAAGAGGTTCGAGCGGTAGTACTTGACGATCGGCGACTTCGCCACCCTGGCCTCCGGGTAGCTGCCCGTGAGAATCGCCGGCACGGAGTAGATCGTGGCCTGGGACACCGTCGTCGCCTCGCGGTACCACGAGGCGGTCGCCGCCAGCCGGGCGAAGCTCGGAAAGCGCCCGCCGTCGATCTCGCCGTCGGGGGTCAGCAGGGAGGCGGCCGGCAGCTCGTCGAAGACGACCACCACGACCGGATTCGCGGCGCGCGGCGCCGGGTCTTCGGAAGCGGCGGCGGGCGCCGCCTCCTCGCTGCGCCAGAGGGCCCGCACGTCGGGCCTGGCGAGGAAGAGGACGGGGAAGACGAGCGTCCCGATCCCGAGGACGGCTGCGCCCCGGACTCCCCGCGGCCAGCGCGCCAGGAGGCCGGCGAGCCCGGCGCCGAAGGCCGCGGCCAGCGCCGCGGCGGCGCCTCCCGGCGCCAGCGGCCGGACGAGACCCAGGGCGAGGACGGCTCCGCAGGCCGCCAGCACCGCCGTGAAGGCGACGGCTCCGGGCCAGCGGCCGAGGGCCCGCAGGCCCGCCACGACGAGCGTCGCGGCCAGCGGCAGCGCGACGCTCAGCGCCAGGCAGAAGAGGGCCAGGTCGAGGCCGTCGGCCTGGTGGGCGACGAAGAAGGTCGCGTTGCGGGCCAGCACGTCGTAGAGCGGCTGCGCCGCGGCGAACCCCACGCCGCCGGCGATGGCGGCCGTCTGGATCGCCACGGGGGGCGTCCAGGGCCTCCCGGCGCCGCTCGGAGGGCGTTTCACCATGGGCTGGGGCGCGGGACCGGTCGCGTTCGAGCTGCGGTGCGGGTCATGGCCCCGCGGTTCTACCACGACTGCTATCGTGTAGGCTGCCCCGGGAGGGGACCCGCCTTGAAACCCGAAACCCGAGACGTTCTCCTCGATCTCAACCGCCGCTTCTACGCCGCGCGAGCGACCGAGTTCAGCCGCACCCGCCAGCAGCCCTGGCAGGGATGGAGGCGCGTGATCGAGCGCGCGGCGGCGGGGGCGGCGGACGGCGAGCCCCTGTCGATCCTCGATCTCGGCTGCGGCAACGGACGCTTCGCCGTGGCCTGCGCGCGGCAGATGAGCGCTCCCTGGAGCTACGTCGGGGTCGACGAGTCGCCGCAGCTCGTCGCCGAGGCCCGCGAGCGGCTGGAGGAGATCGCCCCGGCGGCCTTCGAGGTCGAGGTCGGGGACCTCCTGGCCGCCGCGGCGCCGTTCTGGTCCCGGCGCGGTTTCGGCCTCGTGACGCTCTTCGGGGTGATGCACCACGTGCCGAGCGCGGAGCGCCGGCTGGAGCTGCTGCGCCGGGCCGGCGCCTGCGTCGCTCCCGGCGGCCTGCTGGCCGTCTCCTTCTGGCAGCTCGAGACCTCCGATCGGCTCATGGCACGGACGGTGGAGCCGTCCACCGTCGGTCTGGCCGCCGACGCGCTGGAGGCGGGCGACTACCTGCTGCGCTGGGGCGACGGAGACGAGGCGCGGTACTGCCATCACAGCGACCTCGAAGAGATGGCCGAGATGGTCGAGACCTCGGGCTTGCAGGCGGTCGAGAGCTTCCGGGCCGACGGCCGTGAGGACGCCTCGAACGTCTACTGGCTGCTCTCGCCCCGCGCCGCTTGAGCACTGACCTTGCCCCGGCGAGCCGAGTCGTGACGTCCCTGCTGGCGCCGGCAGCCTTTGGGATGCTGCTCGCCCTCGGCGCCCTGTCGGCGGCCCGGCCGGCCCTTGCGCAGAGCTCCGGTCCGGTCGAGGTGGCGGCGTCCGCGGTACTCGGCTACGCGGACCGGCTGCTCGAGGACGCCTCCGGCGCGGGCGGGGGCCTCGAGGTGGCGGCGACCCTGGTCACCGGCTCGGAGGTCGAGGGCGAGGCGGGGCGCACGGAGGTCACCGTGGACGTCGCCGTCCGCCTCGCTCCGAGCTGGGCGGAGGGGCGGCGGCTGCGCGTCACCCTGGTCTCCTACAACCTCGACGACGACCCCCTCGTGCTCGAGGAGACGGTCGCCCTGGGGCCGCCCGCGAACGCCGCCTGGTGGATCTACCGGCGCAGCGTCCTCCTCCCCGAGGAGTTCCTCGAGGCGGTGGTGGTGGTGGAGGACCTGGACGGCGGCGGCAAGGGAGGGGCCCGCGTGGGCTACGGCGCGCCCCTGGGAGAGCCCGAGCCCGCGCCGCGGGCGAGCGGCGTCATCGTCGACTCGCTCGGGCCGGAGGCGCGGCCCGCCGGCGAACCGCAGCGCCCTTCGGTGCTGCGGTTGGTGCCGCCGCGCGGCGACGAGCAGGTGGGAGCGGTCCGCATTCGCACCCTCGTCACCTCCGACGAGGTCGCGCGGGTCAGCTTCCGGCTCGACGGCCGCGAGGTCGCCGTGGACGATCGCGAGCCCTTCGTCCTCGAGACCGACCTCGGTTCCGAGCCGGCGACCCGCGAGGTGGTAGCGGTGGCGTACTCGGCGGGCGAGCGCGAGATCGGCCGCGACCGCTTGCTGCTCAACTCCCGACTCGAGCTCTTCGACCTGCGGATGGCGCTTGCCCCCGACCCCGCCGACCCCGGCGCGCTGACGGTCGAGGCGGTGGTGACCGTGCCGCGGGACAAGACCCTCGACCGGGTCGAGTTCTACCGCAACGAGGACCTGCTCGCGACGCTCGCGGAGGGGCCGTTCTCGACGCGGGTCGCGCGGGCCGGCCTGGGGCGCCAGGACTACCTGCGCACCGTCGCCTACCTGAGCGACGGCTCGAGCCTCGACGACGTGCGGCTGGTCGCCGACGCGGACGCCGGCGAGCGCATCGACGTCAACCTGGTGCAGGTCTTCGCCGTCGCCAGCGACCGCGGCGGCGAGCCCCTGACCGACCTGACGGCGGCGGACTTCGAGATCCGCGTCGGCCGGCGCAAGGTCGAGATCGAGCGTTTCGAGCGCGCCGTCGACGTGCCCCTGACCCTCGGCCTCGTCTTCGACACCTCGGGCAGCATGTACGTCCTGATGCCGGGCGCCAAGCAAGCGGGAGCTCGCTTCCTGGACTCGGTCCTGGGCGGGAAGGACCGGGCCTTCCTCGTCGACTTCGACACCCGGCCGCGGCTGGCCCATCCGCTGACCTCCGACGTCGGCGCGCTGTTGCGGCGCTTCGGCCAGCTCGAGGCGGAGGGCAGGACAGCGCTCTACGACGCGGTGGTGTTCGGCACGCTGCAGTTCGACGACGCCCCGGGCCGCCGCGCCCTCGTCGTGCTCACGGACGGCATCCCGTCGGGAGGGGAGTTCGGCGCCCGGCGGTGCATCCAGCTCGCCGTCGAGGGTGGGGTGCCGGTCTACTCGATCGACCTGAGCGGCGCGATGGGTGGCGTGCCCGGGGGCGCCAAGCTGCCGCTCGTGGGGCTTGCCAAGGCGACGGGGGGGCGCGTCTTCACGATCCTCGGCGACCCGAACGCCGTGGACCCCGACGACGCCCTCGAGCGGGCGCTCACCGCGGCCTACGATCAGATCGAGCAGGAGCTGCGCAGCCAATACGTCATGGCCTTCTCGACGCCGCAGCCGCTGACCGCGCAGGAGATCGAGTCCCTGAAGGTCGAGGTCTCCCGCTCCGGCGTCAAGGTGCGGCGGGTCGTCGGCACGACCCGCGGCTGAGCGCCGGGAGCCGATGGACGTCCGGCGCCTGACCTTCCGCGTCCCCGCCGCGCGCGAGGACGAGGTCGCGGCCGAGCTCTGGGTGCTGGGCACCGACGGCATTCAGGTAAGGCTCGCGGCCGGCGAGAGCGCCGGCGAGGAGGTCCTGGACGCCTACTTCGACAAGAGCGTCCGCATCGCGGCCGAGGATCTGGATCGCCTGCGCGCCCGTTACGGCGCGGAGCTGATCCAAGCGGTGGACGTCGAGCCCCAGGATTGGCTGGCCGCCTACCGGGCACTCTGCGAGCCCATGACGATCGGGCCGTTCCGGATCGACCCGCGCGAGCCGGAGCCGTGCGGCCCACGTGCTCCGTCTCCCGGGTTGGCCGCGGGCTCCGGGGACGCCGGAGGTGAGGCGGCCGACCGCGCCGGCGGGGGCGGCGGGGTGTATCACTCGCTGCGGATCCCGGCCCGCAACGCCTTCGGCACCGGCAGCCACGAATCGACCCGGCTGCTGCTCGAAGAGCTCGGCGAGCTCGACCTCGCCGGCCGCTCCGTCCTCGACGTCGGAACCGGCTCGGGAATCCTCGCCTTCGCCGCCCTGTGCCGCGGAGCGCGCACGGTCGCCGCCCTCGACCCCGACGTCGGCGCCGTCGTCACGGCCCGCGACAACACGCGGCTCAACGCCCTGGCGCCCCACCTCTTCGCCGGCCGCGTCGACGCCCTGAGCGGCCGCTTCGACGTCGTCCTCGTCAACATCCTGCCGCAACGCTGGCTCGACGAGGCGCCCGCCGTGGTGCGCACCCTGCGCCCCGGCGGCTCCCTCTACGTCTCCGGCCTCCTCGAATCCGAGCGCGACCAGGTCCGAGCCACCCCGGCCCTCGCGCCCCTCGAGCTGCGATCCAGCCGCACCCTCGGCGACTGGACCGCCCTCCACCTGCTCCGGCCGGAGTGAGCAGGCGGTCGGTCTCGGTCCGACGGTTGGTTTGCGATCGGCAACGCCCGGGCGCGGGTCCCCCTCAGCTCCCACGCCCGGTGGATCGGTGCAGCCATGCGTAGGTCGCTTTTCCGGGTGAGGCAAGGAGGCGGCTCGGCTCGATCCGCCTGTATTTTCGGGTGGGAAAGAACGCTACGTCCGGCGGCACGCCGACGATCGGCCCACGCGACGCCGGTTTCTCTCTTACCTGGAGGGCGACCCTGGCAGAGCTGGAGCGGTCCACCGGGCGTGGGAGCTGAGGGGGGCCCGCGCCCGGGCCGGAATCCGTCGCATACGAGCCTCCAGACCTCCGAGCCCGGGTCGGCTCAGGGGACCGTGCTCGACCAGGCCGAGGTGTCGCCGCTCTCGAATCCGTCCGCGAAGATGTTCGCGTCGATGTCCACGCCGGCGCTCTCGACGGCCATGTCGAAGGGCGCCGATTTGGTGCCGTCGTTCCACAGCGCGTAGAGGAGCTCGCCGCGGCTGCGCTCGCCCGGGGGGGTCGGCCAGCTGTAGCCGGCGGTGCGCGGGATGCAGTCGTCGGGGAAGTCGTTGTTCACGGCTTCGTCGCGCAGGTACTCGATGTACTCCTTGCTCGAGGTCTGGTAGCGCAGGGTGGCGCGCACCGTGAGCGGGCTCAGGGCGTCGACCGGGATGGGCACCGCGTAGGAGGTGTCGTCGTAGTTGACGAGGATGCCGGAGCCGGGCGCCGTCTCGGGGTAGGTGTAGCCCACCGGGCGGGTCTCGAGGTCGGTGCCGCCCGTGAAGCCGAGGGGTGGGATGCGGTTGTCGAGCGCGATGCAGTCGTCGAGCACGAAGTGGAACTCCTCGACGCCCCCGCCGTCGACGAAGTCGCAGGTGTCGTTTCCGAGCCGGTTCCAGATGCCGCGGCGGCTCTCGTAGACCTTGACCTGGGCGTCGCGGGTGAGCTCGCCGGTCGCCGGGTCGTAGGCGCCGCTCTCCCAGAGGGGGTCGCCGTCCGCCTCCTCGACGACGACGTCCAGCCACATGCGGCGCCCTTCGTTGTAGCCGGTCGGCAGCTTGTGGCCCGCGAGGTTGGTGACCCGGACGTCGAAGTGGAGCGTGCCGCCGGGACCGACCTCGGGAGGCGCCATGAGCTCCAACTGGGCCGCCCCTTGCAGCATCTCCTCGGCGCGCAGAATCGCGTTGTCGAAGCCGTCGCCGTTGTCGATCGTGGCGCCGTACTCGTCGCGCAGCACTCCCGGGATCCAGGTGTTGCCGCCCACGAACTCGTGGCCCGGCATGTTGCCCGTCCGGTCGTTGTCGCCCTGGATGCAGGCGACCTGGCCCTTCACTCCGGGGTCGGGCATGTGGCACTGCTGGCAGGTCTGTCCCGCCGAGCCCTGGGCGTCGCTGTAGTCGCTGCGCAGCCACTCGCCGTAGGTCCGCTCGATCGGGTAGGGGATGCCGGTGTCGTCGCCGTTCTCGTCGATGAGCGTCTTCACGGGATTCGTCACGTTGTGGCACGTGGCGCAGAACTGCGATCCCTCGTGGTACTCCGAATATGCCCACTCGTGCGACGGCGGCACCTCCGGCGGCGGGTAGTCGTAGGGGCCGCGCCGGCACGGAGCCAGCGGGTCTTCGCCGTTGGGGCAGACCTCGTCGTCAACCCAGTACTGGGCGTTCTCGAGGTAGTTGCCGCTCTCGCCGGGTGGCGGATTCTCGTTGATCATCATCCGGTGGCAGAGATGGCAGGTGACGCCCTCGAAGTCGTTGGTCTGGCTCTCGTCGAGGTTGCCGGCGAGGCTGCACCCGTCGGCGTCGCCCAGCGTCGGGCCGGGACCGGCGCTGGCCCGCCCTTCGAGCCAGCCCTTGGGGGCGTGGCAGCGCAGGCAGAACTCGCCGACCCCGGGCAGGTCGTTGTTGGCCACGTCGAGCGCGGCCCAGAAGACGGGGTCGCGGCCGGCGCTGGCCATCATCGAACCCGACCAGAGGTTGAACGGCTCGAGGTCGTTCTTCGGGTCGTAGTTGCCGTGGCAGTTGTCGCAGGCGCCGGGTCCGGCGTAGGCGTGGAGGATCGGGAACTCGATCCCCGGCTGCGTGGCGTTGGGCGTGAAGGGGGGCGCCGCGGCGGCCGGCACGGCCCCGGCGAGCAGGCAGCCGAGCGCAGCGGCGGTCGCGGCCGGCCGGGAGCCGCGCCGGCGGCTCCGGCCTGGCAGTGAGGTGATCTTGGGCACTGGGGAACCTCCGGAAGGCCTCGAAGCGGTGGCCGCGACGACGATAGCATGGGGCAACTGGACCGCGGCGCTGGCGTCCGGGGTTCGGGGAGGTCGAATCGTCCACGTCGAGAAGCTCGCCCGAGTCGCCGCCGGAGCCGGTCCGCCGGAAGCCTGCGCCCATGCCTAGGTGGCGTCCCGCGCGCCGCTGGCTCGCGGCCCGGGAGCGCTGGCGTGCGCTGGCCCTGGGGCTCGTGGAGGCCGGCGTCGCCGGGGAGCGGCCGGCGGCGGCCCTCTTCGTTCCCGGCCGCATCGAGCTCGCGGGCAAGCACACGGACTACGCCGGGGGACGCAGCCTCGTGGCGGCGACGCGCCGCGGGCTGGCCGTGCTGATCGCGCCGCGGACGGATTCGCGGGTGCGCTGGCGCGACCTCACGAGGCGGGTGGAGGCGGAGCTCGAGGCCGGGCGGCCGGGGCGGCGGCCCGGCCACTGGTCGGACTACCTGCGCGCGGCGGCCCGCCGGGCCGCGGCGGACTTCGGGCCGCTGCCGCGGGGGCTCGACGCGGCGATGACGAGCGATCTGCCCGCCGCCGCGGGGCTGAGCAGCTCGAGCGCCCTCGTGGTCGCCGCCTTCCTGGCGCTCGACGCCGCCAACGACCTCGCGGCGCGGCCCGCCTACCGGGCCGCGATCCACGACCCGAACGACCTGGCCGGCTACCTGGGCGCCGTCGAGAGCGGCGCGGCGTTCCGGGGTCTGCGCGGCGCGGCCGGGGTGGGGACGTCCGGCGGCAGCGAGGACCACGCGGCGATCCTGGGGTCGCGCGGCGGACGGCTGCGGCTCTACGGCTTCGGGCCGCTGCGCCTGGAGCGCGAGATCGAGCTGCCCGCCGAGTGGACCCTCGTGGTGGCGACGAGCGGCGTGCGGGCGAAGAAGACCGGCGCGGCCCGCGAGCGGTTCAACCGCCTGGCGGCGCTGGCCGCCGAGGGCGCCGCCGCCTGGCGGCGGGCCGCGGGGGGCGGCGCCGAGCACCTGGGAGCGGCGCTCGCCGCCGCCGGCTCGGCGGCGGGCCTGCGGGCCGGGGTGGAAGCCGGGCTCGCGGCCGGGGCCGCCGCTGGCGAGGTGCTCGCCCGCGTCGAGCACTTCGCGGAGGAGAGCGGCCGGCTGGTGCCCGCCGCGGCGGCGGCCTTCGCGAGCGCCGACGCCGCACGGCTCGCCCGCGCCGCCGCCCGCTCGCAGGAGCTCGCCGAGCGCCTCCTGCGCAACCAGGTCCCGGAGACCAGCGCTCTCGTCCGCCTGGCCGGAAGCGAGGGCGCGCTCGCCGCCTCCGCGTTCGGCGCCGGGTTCGGCGGCGCGGTCTGGGCGGTCGTCCGGCGCGAGCGCGCCGGCCGCTTCGCCGCGCGCTGGCGCGCGGCCTACGCCGCGGAGTTTCCCGCCGCGGCGGCGCGGAGCGTCTTCTTCCGCTCGCGTCCCGGTGCGGGGGCCCGCTGGCCGGCCGCGGCCGGCGGCGCCGCCGCGGGGAGGGGCGCGACGTGATCCTCCAGGGCATCGACTGGGCGGTCATCGGGGGCTACTTCGCCCTCGCCCTCGGGGTCGGCGTCTGGGCGGCGCGGCGGGCCGGCCGCGACGCCGGGGAGTTCTTCCTCTCGGGCCGCTCCATGCCCTGGTGGCTGCTCGGCGTGTCGATGGTCGCCACGACCTTCTCGACGGACACGCCGAACCTGGTGGCCGACATCACCCGCCGCGACGGGGTGGCCGGCAACTGGGTGTGGTGGGCCTTCCTGCTGACGGGGATGCTGACCGTCTTCGTCTACGCCGCCCTGTGGCGCCGGTGCGGCGTTCTCACCGACCTCGAGTTCTACGAGCTGCGCTACAGCGGCCGCCCGGCGGCCTTTCTGCGCGGCTTCCGGGCGATCTACCTGGGAGTGTTCTTCAACGTCGTCGTCATGGCGGCGGTGACCCTGGCGGCGATCAAGATCGGCAGCGTGCTCTTCGGGCTCTCGCCCCTGGCCACGGTGGCGGTGGCGGGCACGGTGACGGTGGTCTTCAGCGCCGCGGGCGGCTTCCGGTCGGTCGTCCTGACGGATCTTCTGCTCTTCGGCGTCGCCATGACCGGCTCAGTCGTGGCGGCGTGGGTGGCGGTCCACCGGCCCGAGGTCGGGGGGCTGCGGGCGTTGATGAGCCACCCGGCGGTCGCGGACCGGCTCGCGCTGGTGCCCGACCTCGGCGACCCGGCCGCCTACGTGCCGCTGTTTCTCGTGCCGCTGGCGGTGCAGTGGTGGGCGGCCTGGTACCCGGGCTCGGAGCCGGGGGGCGGCGGCTACGTCGCGCAGCGCATGCTCGCGGCCCGCGACGAGCGGCACGCCGTGGGAGCCACGATGCTCTTCAACGCCGCCCACTACGCGCTGCGCCCCTGGCCCTGGATCCTCGTGGCCCTCGCGTCGCTGGTCGTCTACCCGGATCTCGAGGCCTTGCGGACGGCCTTCCCGGGAGTCGAGGCGTCGGTCCTGGGGCACGATCTCGCCTACCCGGCGATGCTCACCTTCGTCCCCGCCGGCTGGCTCGGGCTCGTCGTGGGGTCCCTGGCCGCGGCCTACATGTCGACGATCTCCAGCCATCTCAACTGGGGCGCCTCCTACGTGACGCACGACTTCTACCGCCGCTTCGTGCGCCCCGCGGCGGGGGAGCGCGAGCTGGTCCGCACCGGCCGGGTGACCACCGTGCTCCTGATGGCGGCGGCCGCGTTCGTCGCCCTGCGCCTCGAGAGCGCCCTGCAGGCCTTCCAGATCCTGCTCCAGATCGGCGCCGGCACCGGCCTGCTGTTCATCCTGCGCTGGTTCTGGTGGCGGATCAGCGCCTGGAGCGAGATCGCGGCGATGGCCGTCTCCTTCGCCGTCGCGGTGGTCTTCTCGGCCGTCGAGTCCGGCCTCCGCCCATGGCAGGAGCTGCTGTGCGGCGTCGCTCTCACGACGCTCGGCTGGCTCGCCGCCACCTGGCTCACACGGCCCACCGACCGGGCGACGCTGGTCGCTTTCGAGGCCCTGGTCCGCCCGGGCGGGCCGGGCTGGCGGCGCCTGGAGGCGGTCGCCACGGCGCGCGGCGACGCCGAGCCGTGGCCCGTAAAGACGGGCCTCGCCTGCATGGGGCTGGGCTCGGCGGCGATCTACGGCGCGCTCTTCGCGACGGGCAGCTGGCTCTACGGCGATCTCCCGGCGACCGTCGCGTGGACGGCGGTGGCAGTGATCTCCGTGATAGCGCTCGTGCCGCCTTGGCGTAGGCTGGATGCCCTTTCCGACGCGGGCCCGCGGGGCGGGGCCAGGAGGAGGATCGACGGTGGCGAACGAGACGACGCGTAGAGACTTCCTGACCGGAGTGGCGGGAGCCGGCCTGGGGCTGGCGCTGGCCGGGCGGGCGGCTGCCGCGGGCCGCGGAGCGCGGGCGGCGGAAGCCTACCGGCCGGCGGCCGGCTTCGCGGCGCCGCCGCTCGAGACGGTGCGGATGGGCTTCGTCGGCGTCGGGCTCCAGGGGGGAAGCCACGTCGAGAACTTCCTGCGGATCCCCGGGGTCGAGATCGTGGCCGTGTGCGACGTCGACGGGCCGCGAGCTTCCGAGGTCGGGCACTGGGTCGTCGCGGCGGGCCGGCCGGCACCCGACCTCTACACCCGCGGCCCGGAGGACTTCAGGCGGCTCTGCGAGCGGCCCGACATCGACCTGGTCTTCAACGCGACCCCCTGGCGCTGGCACGTCCCCGTCTGCCTCGAGGCGATGAACACCGGCAAGCACGCCGCCACCGAGGTCCCGGCCGCCTACCTCGTGGACGATTGCTGGGAGCTCGTCGAGACCGCGGAGCGGACCCGGCGCCACTGCGTGATGATGGAGAACTGCAACTACGGGCGCTCGGAGATGATGGTCTTGAACATGGTCCGCCGCGGCCTCTTCGGCGAGCTGCTGCACGGCGAGGGCGCCTACATCCACGATCTGCGGGCCGTCAAGTTCGCGAACGAGAGCGAGGGGCTCTGGCGGCTCGAGCACTCGGTCTCCCGCAACGGCAACCTGTACCCGACGCACGGCCTGGGCCCGATCGCCCAGTACATGGACGTCAACCGCGGCGACCGGCTCGACTACCTCGTCTCCATGAGCTCGAACGCCCGCGGGCTCGAGCTCTACGCCCGCGAGCACCTGCCGGCCTCGGACTCGCGCCGGCGCAGCTACGCCCTGGGCGACATGAACACGACCCTCATCAAGACGAAGCTCGGCCGCACGATCGTGCTGCAGCACGACACGACGACGCCGCGGCCCTACAGCCGCATCAACCTCGTCCAGGGGACGCGTGGCTGCTTCGTGGGCTACCCCGACCGGATCTACATCGAAGGCCGCACCCCGACCCCGGACGGCGGCCACGCCTGGGAGGACGCCGCCGCCTACCGGGACGAGTTCGAGCACCCCCTGTGGACGAAGCTCGAGGAAGACGCCGCGGGCGCCGGCCACGGCGGGATGGACTACCTCGAGGACTACCGGCTCATCCAGTCGCTCGTGGCCGGAGAGCCGACGGACATGGACGTCTACGACGCCGCGACCCTGTCGGCCGTGATCGAGCTCAGCGAGAAGTCGGTGGCCGCCAAGGCCAAGCCCATGGACGTCCCGGACTTCACCCGCGGCCGGTGGGAGGTCAACGAGCCCCTCGGCATCGTGTCGTAGGTCTCCGGTCGCTCATAGGTAACCGAAGAGCGGCGGAAAGACGGCGACGACGAGCCAGGCCCAGGCCGCGTAGACCGGCAGGAAGGCGGTCTGCCAGCGCTCGAGAGTCGTGAAGGAGCCGCGGCCGGTCAGGAACCGGGAGTAGAGGACCGCCGACCCCGCGAGGTTGGCGAGGAGGATGAGGTTCTCGCCCAGGGCCGCCACCTTGTTGGGGCTGAACCCGAAGTCGGCGATCCGGCCGGCGATGGCGGCCAGCGCGAGCGCGTCGACGACGAGGGCGCTTCCCACGAGGGAGAGCTGCAGGGCGTCGAAGGCGCCGGGGGGCGCGCTCGGATCGCGGGCGGAGATCGCGTAGAGGAGCAGGCCGAGGACCAGGGCGAGGAGGAGGTCGAAGCCGATCAGCACCTCCCGGTCGACGTCGATGCCGCTGCCCGTCCAGGCCATGGTGCCCAGGAAGGCTACGAGAACGAACAGGAAGAGGGGCGTGAAGAGGCGGGTGAGCACCGGCGCCATGTTCTCGACGACGCTCTGCTTGGCCTCCACCAGCCAGGCGCTGACGATGACCGCCCCGACGGCGCCGCACGGCAGCAGCCAGGACTCGAGCAGCCAGCCGGCGTCGGCGCCGATGGCACCGAACACGAACGCGGTGAAGGCCATCAGCACGCCGCCGCCGAAGGCGATGAGCGCGTAGTAGATGAACCACTCGCCCGAGAAGCGGACGAAGTCCATGCGTCTCCCATGGTCGCGCCACCGCCCCCCGGCGTAGGCGAGGCCGACCGCCAGCCACAGGGCGATCGGCAGGTGGAGGGCGGTCAGCACCTCGGTGTGACCCTGCGGCGTGAACGGGAAGACGTTGGCGAGGACGGCGCCGGCAACGAAGGGCAGCGCCAGCCAGGCGCGGCTCGTCCCGCCGAGCTGCCGTTTCCAGGCGAAGTAGCCGGCCAGGAGCGGCAGCGTGAAGAGGCTGAAGTTGCGGGCGTAGAAGGAGGCTTCGGAGGCGAAGCGGATGCCGAAGAGCTCCGGCAGCTTGATCGCGGCGGCGGCGGCGAGCGCCAGGCCGAGCGCCACCAGCGCCTCTCTCCCGGCCTCTCCGCCGGGCTCGTGGGCCGAGCCGGGAGCGCCGGCCAGCTGTTTCCACAGCCGCTCCGAGTACCCGCGGGCGAGCTCCCGCGCCGGGGCGTCGAGGTCGCCCATCCGCTTGACGGCGACGAGGAAGGCCTCGTCGCCGGACAGCCCGGTCTCGACGAGCCGTGCGACCTGGTCGCGCAGGCGATCCTCGAGCTCCTCGACGTCGACCGAGTGGATCGCCCGGTGGCGGCGCAGGTAGCCGCGCCACTCGCCGATCCGCGCTTCGAGGTCGTCGTGCCGCGCCTTGGCCGTCATGGCTCGGCAATGTATCGCAGGATCGACGGGGCCCGCTCGGTCGAGGCCGTGCTCGAGCTGGCGAGGAGGATCGCCGGCAGATCGACCGCTGGTACTTCGCGGTCTTGGAGCTGCGGGCAACGTCCGGATGGGTTACCCTACGCCGATGTTCGAGATCGCACGCCGGCTCCGTCGCGCTTCCCTGTCGCTCGCTCTGGCGGGCTTGATTCCCTCCCTGCCCGTGTCGGGCGAGGTCGTCGCGCCGCCGCCCGCGGAGCTCGCGGCGCCGCCCGCGACGGCCGAGGTCAGCGAGAGCGGCCTGGCGTCCCAGGTGCTCCAGGCGGGAAGCGGCGACCGCCATCCGGGGCCGGCGGCCTGGGTGCGGGTCCACTACAGCGGCTGGACCGGGGACGGCGAGCTCTTCGACAGCTCGGTCGAGAGCGGCAAGTCCCTGACCGTGCCGCTCGACCGCGTGCTCGCCGGCTGGAGCGAAGGCCTGCAGCTGATGGTGGAGGGCGAGAAGCGGCGCCTGTGGATCCCGCAGGAGCTCGCCTACCGGGGGCAGCCGGACCGCCCGCGCGGCATGCTCGTCTTCGACATCGAGCTGCTCGAGATCGTCGATCCCCCGGTGGCGCCCGCCGACGTCGCCGCGCCGCCGGCGGACGCCGAGGTCCACAAGCGGGGCCTCGCCAGCAAGCGGCTCCGGGCGGGCGGCGGCGAGCGCCACCCGAAGTCGAGCAGCACCGTCACCGTGCACTACACGGGCTGGACGACGGATGGCGTGATGTTCGACACCACCGCCATCACCGCGGTCCCGGCCACGTTCCCGCTCTCCGGGGTGATCCAGGGCTGGCGGGAAGGGCTGCAGCTGATGGTCGAGGGCGAGGTCCGCCGCTTCTGGATCCCCGAGAAGCTCGCCTACAAGGGCGCCGAGGGCCAGCCGCAGGGGATGCTGGTGTTCGACGTCGAGCTCTTGACGATCAACGTCCACTGATTCGTCGATCGCCCGTCGCCCCGCGCCCGTCGCCCCGAGCCCGTCGACCGCGCCCGGCCAGCGGGCTTTGGCCGTCAGCCGGTGGCGAGCAGCTCGGCCGCCTCGGCCAGCCGGCCGGCGCTGTCGCGGTGGGCCTTGAGGAAGGTCTCGGCACGGCCGAGCACGGTTCCCATGCGCATGCCCTTGCGCATGGCCCCGAGGGTCACCTTGCCGGTCGCCAGCGCCGCCAGGAGGCCGAGGTTGACCTTGAGGCGGCCGTGGGTCTCGTAGCGCACCTTCATCGTGTGGCGCCACAGGCCGGCCAGCTCGGCGTAGAACTCGGGCAGCGGCATCTTGGTCGGCAGGACGCTGTGGGTGATGTCGTAGAGCTCCCAGTCGCGGGTGTTCACGTCGTCGACGACCTCGTCCCACAGATCCGTGCCCGGCAGCGGGGTGAGCACCGAGAAGCCGCTGTTGTAGGCGCCGGTGCGGTCGATCCAGCGCTTCAGCTTGTCGAAGTCCGCGTGCTCCCAGCCCGGGTCGATGATGAAGTTCGGCGTGTAGCCGATGTCGAGGTCCTGCAGGATCTCGATGGCGAGATCGTTGTTCGCCGCGGTGTTGGACTTGTTGACCGAGCTCAGGCCGGCGTCGTCGATCTTCTCGAGCCCGAGGAAGACGGTCATGCGGCCGCACTCCTTCCACTGCTCGATGAGCTCGGGGAAGCGCGTGATGATGTCCGAGCGGGTCTGGATCGTGTAATGCTTCTTGATGCCCGAGGCCTTGATCGCCGCCGCCAGCTCGCGGCCCCGCTTGACGTTCATCCAGAAGATGTCGTCGGTGATGAAGACGTTGGGCGCCTCGATGGCGGCGAGCTCGGCGACGACGCGGTCCGGCGACTTCTCGCGGAAGGTGCTCTCGTGGAACTTCCACACCGAGCAGAAGTTGCACTTGAACGGGCAACCGCGGGCGGTCTCCATCAGCGCCAGGGGCCGCCGGAAGTTGATGTAGTACTCGCCCGCGTAGTCGGCGATCAGGTGACGGGCCGGCATCGGGAGCTCGTCGATGTTGCGCCGGGCGGGCGCCGCGCCGGTCCTCACGAGCCCGCCGGAGGTGTTGATGGCCAGTCCGGGGACGTCCTTCAGGTCATCGCCCCGGCCGTAGGCGGCGACCAGCGCCGGCATGATCTCCTCGCCGTCGCCCACGGCGAGCACGTCGATCGACGGCCGCGCGAACCACTCGGGGTCGCGAGACGTGTCGTGCCCGCCGACGACGACGAGGGCCTGCGGAAACTCCCGCCGCACCCGCTCCGCCAGCCGCAGCAGCCGGAAACGCTCGGTAGTGAAGTTGCACTGCAGGCCCACGATCTCCGGCTCGAAGGCCCGCACCTTGGCCAGCCCCGCCTCGACGCCGTCGATGCGCAGGTCGACGATCTGGCACTCGTGCCCCTCGAGCTCGATGGCCCCGGCCACGCACTCGAGGCCCAGCGGCTCGACGAAGGTGATCATCTCCAGCCCGATGATCCCCCCGATCGGGGCCTTGAGGAACGAGACTTTCATGGCGAGCGAGCTTCCTTTCCGGTCGAGACGAGCAGGGACGAGCAGGGAACTGGGCAGAGTCTAGCGGATCGCAGCGCGCGGAGGGCAGCGTCGCGAAAGGACGCCGGATAAGGAGGTGGCCGGAGACGGTTCCCGGCGCGATAGGATCTCCGTGGCCCGAACCGCACGGATAGGGGTCTCCTCGCGAAAAGATGCCGGGTAGGGAGGTGGCCGGAGACGGTTTCTGGCGAGATCGGATCTCGCTTGGCTGGCGTTAGGCTGTCCGGTCGGTGCCATCGGGCCGCTTGGCGCGTCTCGGACTGCGCTGAGCGCCTCTGAGCCGGTCCTCCCGCGAGAGGCCCTTCCTTACCCAGCATCTTTTCGCCTCGTCCCTTTAAAGGACGAAGGACCTCGGGCCTTGCCGCCCGTTGTCAGGCGGCCGGGGTCGGCTGCTCGGCCCCTGGCGCGCTGGCGCCGAGCAGGAGCTGCGCCAGCTGGCGCCAGACCCAGCCGAGGCCGTTGGCCAGGTGGAGGCCGAGGAGGAGGACCGCGGCGCCGAGCAGGGTGCACAGCAGGGCCTCGGGGAGGGTGTCGGCCACCCAGAAGTAGAAGTCGGGCGGGCTCCAGGTGTAGTAGAGGGGCGCGAGGAGGAGGCTTGCGCCCAGGCAGAAGCTCGTCACCATGACGACGAACGAGAGGATGCCCAGGGGGAACTTGAGGAGCAGGAAGATCGGTCCCTTCCAGGTGACGGGGTTGGTGAGGTAGCCCTTGACCCGCTCCCCGAAGTCCTCCGAAGGCGGGCCGGCCGGGCGCATCGGCGGCACCTCGGCATCGAGCAGGACGATCGCCTGCTGACGCTCGAAGACGGCGAGCCCCCAGCTCGCGACGAGCACGAAGGCGAGGATGAGGAAGCCGACCCACAGCAGCACGAGGCCCAGCCCGAGCGCCAGGCCGACGGCCAGGAACACGAAATAGAGCGTGCCCAGGGGGAAGGCGATGAGCGAGTAGAAGGCCTGGGCGTAGCTGCGCCGCTGCGCCACCACGCCGAAGACGGCCGCCAGTACCGAGTGGATCGAGGGTCCCATCGCGCTTCCTCCGTCCTGCAAACGCGGGCAGTGAGCGCCCGCTCGAGAGGTACTACGGCCCGGGGGACCAGGAGTTTCGGCCAGGGTGGGCGGTGGTCGAGCCGCCCGCCGCTTCGCGAGAATCGCACCTTGGGGGTCGGCTGGGAAGGGAGGCCTTCAGGCAACGAGGGCCGTGGGCCACGGACTTCCTGCCTCGTGAGAGCTGCAATCTGGACGTCGGGTGGGGAGCAACAACCCGAGCCAGGCCAGAGGGTTCGGTCTACCTCCCTTCCTGCCCGGCGGCCTCGCACTGCTGCCGAGCGGGCGCATGTCCGCCCGTCTCAGGTCACGCTCGCAACGCACTCCTGCCGTGATTCGCGTAACCCGCGCCACGTCTCAGGGACTCGTTCAGGCGGGTCTGCAGGCCGCCCTTGTGCGCGACAGATCCGTCCGGCTCCTGGTAGAATCCTTCTAATCGCGGCACAAGAGATCATTCAATGCGCACTTTTGCAGAAACAGCGAGGGCGTTTCGGCAGCCTGCCCCTGGCAAGGTTCCGAGGCCAGCTCGGGTACGCTTCGGGCATAGCCGTGAAGTGAAAGCGATCCTCGACTTACAGCGGACGGTCGGGGATCAGGCCGGAGAGCGGCGGCTGGAAGTCAACGCGATGAAACCCGGCCGAGCCTTGACTCCTACTGGAATTCCTCGTTTCGAGAACGATCTCAGTCGAATTCCACCATCTTCTCCTCGACACGCGGTGATTCAGCCTGAGCGGCCTCCTCGTCTTCAGAGTGTGTCGCCTGTAGCTGAGAAGGGCGAAGTGCCTGGAGACGAAGTCTTCAGCCCTCTGAAGGGGGAGCCAGGAGCTGGGGCCGAGGGGGAATCTGCGGCCAAGGGTGAGGGTGCGAAGACAGTCAAGAAGACCGAGCTAGGCGCACCGACTGCGGGCCAATGTGGAGCATACTCCTGGAAGGTCAGGTTTAGCATCGACAATGCTGAAGCAACTACCACGGGCTACATCGTGCAGAAGGTAGACGCCAAGTATAATCGAACTGACTGCGCTGGCAAGGACAAGCCAGTTACGGGAATCGGGACTTTTCCTTTCTGGGAAGCCTGGGGCGTCAGAGGAGGGAAAGTGTTCATCGGTGACACGGCAAACGCACACAATGCCGACACGTATGCCGACGGCACGATGGGGGACGGAACCAAGGGCTCGATTGTGGTCAAGGGCGTCCCTGAGTTCTTTCCGAACGTGACCCTGCCGGCCCATATGAAAGCAAATAATCCAGATACGCAGGCCGGCGATCTCCGCTCCAGCGTCACCGATCCTGCGCTGACCGGCGGGACGGGCGCGATTTCGCACGACTTGACGGCATCCTGGGAATGCTGCCCTTCTGTGGACAAGAAGACTACTTTCAGCGACAAGAAGTAGACCGGGGCACGATGGCGACGGGCAACCTCGTCGGTGTAGGACATCCTCGAGAGGATGCGACGCCCAGAATGCGTTGTGTCGCCTTTTTGTCCACAATCATGTAAGCGAGCTAGTGACTGTAACTTCCTGGCTCTCGAAGATCGCCCGCGAACTCCTCCACCGAGGCATCTTCACTTCGGTGCCAGACCTGGCGAAGAAGATCATGCGGCTCATCGGCAAGTACGACAGGAGTCCGAAGCCGGTCAAATGGAAACACAACGACCCTTCCCGAAGGATCGCGGCGTGATCGTTCTTACTAGGAATTGGAGCGTTACAGTCCCCTGCGAAGAGGCCTAGATGATGAGTCAAGACGGTTTGCAGAGAATCTCGGAGCGAACGATTTCCGAGAACTCTTTGCGATCTGAGATCAGCAAGCTCGAGGGCGTGACGGAGCCGGCGTCATTTTGGATCAATATTGCTAACGATCGTGCATACTCCGCTACTCACAGGGCCATTGTCATCTGCCAGTTTGTCCTTCGGCATATGAGGGAGCCCATGGATTTAGTTGATCTGGCCAGGCTTCTTGATGAGCCAGAGTGGATCAACTCCGGCACGGTGGCATGTGTCGATCATCTCAAGGGGGAACTCCCGGTGGACTGGAATCTGGGCGAAACCGTCCTTGGCATTCGACTCTTCCCCGGAGAAGTCGAAAGTGCACCCGTCCTATATCTCAGGCTTTCCCCGCCGCTAGAGGCTGAAGCATTCGTGCAAGTAATGAGGAGTCCTCGACACGATGTCACGACGGGAACCCGCGTGCTGGAAGCCGCTTGCGGGGGATGGGGGTGAGACAGAAGGGCTCCCGGTGTGAAGTGCCCGGCCCGAGGTACTAGACGAGAGGAATCGGTCGGTCTTCGTCTCCGGGCCGGCGGTTACGGTCCCGCGCGCCCCGGATCAGTCCAGCTGGACCGTCAGGCTGCCGCCGCCGGCTCCGAAGACGTAGCCCCCGGCGGCGTCGAAGAGCAGCGAGTTGACGAGGAGCTCGACGTGCGCGAACCCCGTGGCGCCGACGAAGCGGCCCGTCCCGCCGACGACCGTGAGGTCAAAGGAGGCGTCGTTGTCGAACGTCGCCGGGTCGACGCAACCGTAGGCCACGTCCCCGGGCTCCAGTCGCAGGTAGAGCAGGTCGCGGCCGTCCTTGTAGCTCAGAACCGCCGCGAGGGCATCGTAGGGGAAGTCGAGCAAGCCTGGGCACCTCGGGGTGTTGACGGCGAAGTTCGGATCCACCTCGCTCAAGCTCGTCCAGGTGAGCTTGCCGAGCGTCCCGACGCCCGAGCCCTGGCTGTGGAAGGCTCCGGCCACCGTGTCGCCGTTGAGGTCGACCCCAGCGTGGGTGAAGCTGCCGGAGAGGATCGCCGTGAGAGTGTTCGGCAGCGCCGGGGCGGCCGCCGCCGCGCTCGTGAGCACGAAGCACAGGGTGAGTCCCAGGACCGCCGTTGCGAGTTGTTGCTTCATCGTTGCCTCCTTCCTGGCTCGAGCGGGGGATCGAGCCGGTTGGGTTGGTACCTGCCTGCTCCTTCAGCCCGAGCCGACCGCTTCCATCAGCGCCGTGAACAGTTCGTTGTACCGGCTGCCCATCGAGAAGTGGTCCACCTCGAGACCTCCCAGGTCGCCGTGGAGCACGGCGAGCCAGGGGCTCGGGTTGTTCACCGCGTAACCGCCGAACTGGACGCTGTGGATCGAGGCGATCGGTATGGCGATCGTCTTGCGGCGGGACGTGTAGCGCAGAGCCTCCGCGTCCACCGTGAGCTCGCCGCCCCGTCCCGTGCCGCCGAAGGCGAAGGCGGCCTTGAAGCTCAGGGGGCTCTTCGTGTGGACGGCGCCCGAGAAAGACGCCGGCAGCGCGAGCTCGCCGCGGTCGCCGGCGTTCCGCGTCGCCTTCTCCAGGAGCTCCCGGTCGGCCGGCGTCAGGGTGGCCGGCTCTTCGAGGGTGCTAGCCTCGAGCACCGTCAACCCGAGATCCTCGACGGCGAGCTTGCACTTGAAGGGACGCTCCAGGTACCAGCGGCTCGTGCGATTCGCGTCCGTGAGGAGGAAGCAGTAGTGGCGGCCCGGCCGCAGGTCGACCCACTCGGGCTCGACCTTCCTGCCCCACAGCAGGTGCCGGCCGCCGGCCACCGTGGTGCCCAGGCACGAGCGCTTCGGCGGGGTCCCCACGTAGCGCTCGCCCAGGAACACCGGCCTCTCCTTGGCGGTGGTCCGGACGAACATCACCTGGGCATGTCCCGGCGGTGGAGCCTCGATACCGGACATGTCGAACGGCTTCGTGATCCGCGGCTCCTCTGCCGCGAGAGCGGCCAGGACGGCGATCGCCGGCAGCGCCGCCAGCCAGCCGGCACGTAGCAGTGCTCTCCTCATCGTTGAGCCTCCTTCGGTCGCGAGCCCACGAGAGCTCGGGGCTCCGGGGAATCGCCTGCGCGAGGAGAACGCGAGGACCCCTGGGGCTCGGCGCCTCCGGCTCGAGCGGCTCTCGCCGTCGCCGGAGCACCCTCCCCGTCTAGCACGGATCGACCGAGCCGCCCACACCCGAGCGGGTGGGCGCGGTCCGAGGAGACTCGTCCCGGCGTGGTCAAGGGGGATTGGGCGGTCGATTCTCGGCGGGTGGAGGCCGTTTTCTGGGCCAAAGAGGGAGACCGAGCCCAGCCGAGGGCTCGTCAGAGCTCGGCCGCGGCGTTCCCGGTTCTCGTGCTTCGGATCCCGTCCAGCATCTTCTGAATCTCGCCGACCACGAGCTCGGGCTGTTTTTGATGAACGTAGTGGGTTGACCCCGTGGCTTCGACATACCGCCCGTTCGCGCCCTGGGCGAAGGCCTTCTGGCGCGCCATCAAGAGGTCCTGAAAGGCTCGAGACGAGACGATGTCCGGCTCCGTGGCTGCGATCACCGTGATGGGGACCCCGGCCAGCTCCTCCGGATCCGGTGCGTCACGCTCCGTCTCCGGCATCCCCTTGACCTCGGCCCTCTGATGCGGCGGCATCACGGCGACCATCAAACGCGGCAGCTCGCACATGCTGGCGCTCTCCGCTTTGCAGGCGGCCGTGAAGTCGGGCGGCCTGCCGTCGACCAGGACGATTCCGGCTACGTCTTCGGGGTAGAGCTTGGCGAAAGACAGCACATAGAGACCGCCGATCGAATGTCCGACCAGGACGAAAGGCGGCTCGACGCCCGCTTGATCGAGAAGCTCTCGCAGGTGCGTCGCCACTTCCTTGCCGGTACGTCCATCCCTGTCGGAGCGGTAACGGCTGTTGAGGCCGGGGCGGGGGCTGTATCCAGGCCGGTCATAGGCAAAGGCGGTCGTGTTCTTTCCGACCTCCGAGAACACGGTCGACCAACTTGATTTCGAGTCGCCCAGCCCTGCTTCGAAGACGACAGCGGGAGCACCGGTGCCGGCGAGCGAATAGGAGACCGAGGCGCCGTCCACCTTTTGCGAAGGCGTCTCGCCCATCGTCGCGCATCCGGCGAGGAGCGACGCGCTGGCGACAAGGAGCGCCACGCTCCCGGTGCTCACTGATCCGGGCTTCCTCATCGCATCCCTCCTTTCGGTAGGACCGGCAGGAGAATGAGTGTACTGATCGCAGAAGAGACCGGCAACGCCCGCACCGGGAGCCCGGCCCGAGGGTGCCATCCTCGGTACGCCGGGACAAGCCTGGCGGGCCGCCCAGCAACTTCGCTGGCGTAGAATGACCGCCTTGATCGGCAAGACGATCGGGCACTACGAGATCACCGGCCTGCTCGGCAAGGGCGGCATGGGTGAAGTCTATCTCGCACGGGACAGTTCTCTGGGCCGGGACGTGGCCCTCAAAGTGCTGCCGCCCGAGGTGGCCACCGATCCTGATCGGCTGGAACGACTCCAGCGTGAAGCCAAGGCCCTGGCCGCACTGGATCACCCGAACATCGTCACCGTGCATTCGGTCGAGGAGGCCGACGGAGCTCACTTCATCACCATGGGCCTCGTCGAGGGCAGGCGTCTCGATGAATTGATCCCCGGAGCGGGCCTGCGACTCGACAAGTTCTTCGAGATCGCGATCCCCCTGGCCGAGGCCCTGTCGGCAGCCCACGGCAAGGGCATCACCCATCGCGACTTGAAGCCACAGAACATCATGGTCACTGCCGAGGACGGTCGCTTGATAGTCCTCGACTTCGGCTTGGCCATGCAGCGCCAGACCGAGACGAACGTCCTGGAAACGACCCAGCAGGCTACCGAGGCAACAACTCTGGAGGACATCGTCGCCGGCACCGTGCCCTACATGTCCCCTGAGCAGTTGGAGGGGAGGCCTCTGGACCACCGCACAGACGTCTTTTCTCTCGGCGTCATCCTCTACGAGATGGCTTGCGGGCAAAGGCCATTCCGAGGCGAGAGCAGCGCTTCGCTCGTCTCGTCGATTCTCCGCGACCCACCGCCACCCCTCGCCGATCACCGAACCGAGCTGCCCTACCATCTAGGTCGCGTGATTCTCCGGTGCCTGGAGAAGGACCCCAAGCGGCGCTACCAGGCGGCGCTAGACGTGCGCAACGAGCTCGAGGGGCTCGAGAAAGAGGTCGAGTCCGGTGCTCGGCGTCCTTCGAGCGCCGAGATCGGCGCCGCTCGCCCGACGCATCCGAAGCGCTGGTGGCTGGTTGCTGCCGGGGCTCTGATGCTGGTCGCCATCGTCGGAGTCTGGTGGATCAAGCAGGTGGCCAAACCAGCTGCCGAGGCGCAGAAGCACAGTGACGCGGCAGCCGCCAGGACTGAGGATCTGAAGATGATCGCGGTTCTTCCGTTCGACAGCATAGGTCCTCCCGAGGAGGAGTACTTCGCTGCGGGGATCACGGGGGAGATCACCAGTAGGCTCGCCGGGATCGCCGGTCTCGGCGTCATTTCCCGTAAGAGCGCCGCCACCTACGCTGAGACGGACAAGACGGTCAGCGTTATCGCCAAGGAGCTCGGGGTGGAGTACCTCCTGGGAGGGACCGTCCGCTGGGCTAGAAGCGGGGACGGTCCCAGCCGTGTTCGGGTCGCCCCTGAGCTCATCCAGGTACCCGGCGACATCGAACTGTGGTCCGACATCTACGACAGGATGATCGACGACATCTTCGAGGTCCAATCCGAGATTGCCGTTCGGGTCATCGAGGAGCTGGGCTTGCAGCTCGGCGCGGGCGATCGCGAACTCCTGACTGCTCGCCCGACGGAGAACATGGCCGCATATCAGGCCTACCTGCAAGCCGAGGAGGCTTGGCAGAATCCTCAGGACTGGGAACGCCTTACCCGAGCTGGCGAGCTGTATGCTCGCGCGACCGAGCTCGATCCGAGCTTTGTGGAGGCATGGGCACGACGAGCACAGGTCGCTGCGTTCCGTGTTCTCGCTTTCTCGTGGCGCCAAGGCGAGGACCCAGTGCTCAGGCTTGCGGAGGCCGAAGAGCACCTGGCCCGGGCCGAGGCGATCGATCCGGACGCCTCGATCGTCCGTCTTGCCAGGGGTTACGTTGCCTATTGGGGGCGTCGGGAGTACGAGCCGGCGCTGCGAGAGTTCCTGGCTCTGGAGAAGCTCCAGCCGAACAGCTCAGAGGTTGCGGAGGGCATCGGCTACATCTTGCGCCGGCAGGGGAAGCTCCGCGAGGCTCTTGACCAGATGGAACGGGCGTACCGGCTCGACCCCAGGGATCTCCAGAACGTGAGTGCCATCGCTGAAACCTATGGGGCCCTCCGTTTGTTCGACGAGGCCATCCGCTGGCATGACAAGGCGATCGAAATCGCTCCGGACAACGAGAGTGCCTATTCCGCGAAAGCAAGAACGATGTTCAAGGGTTCCGGCGATCTCGTTGCTCTTCGAGCCTTCATCGACACCGCTCCCGTGAGCGACGAAACCAGGGCGTCCATGCTCTTTGAACTCGCAATCAGGGAGCGCGACTTCGAGCGTGCTTTGGCAGTCGCTCTGAGCAGAGAGGGGTGGAGCCCCCATGCCTTCGTGCTGCAAGCTCTCGGGCACGACGACGAGGCGGTTCAGGAGTTCGAGAAGGAGCTCCAAGAGGCGGATCGCGAGCTCGAGAGGTTGCCCGACGAGCCGAGATTGCATGCTCGGAGGGGTTACGCTCTGCAGGGTCTCGGCCGGTTTGACGAGGCGATCGCCGAGCTCAATCGGGCGCAAGAGATGATTCAGAGCGATCAGTGGGACGGTCCATCTGTGGCAGAGGATCTGGCGAGTCTGTACGCCGCGGCCGGGAAGCACGACGGAGCGATCGCGCTCATCGAAGACCTGCTTCAGAAACCCTACCCGTATCCGATTACGATTCACGACCTTCGTGTCGGATACGAGTGGGACCGTCTCCGTGACGACCCCCGCTTCCAGGCGCTGCTGGACGAATACAACTAGGCGAGATCGTTCTACCGGATGCCAGCGAAACAAGACCAGTTCCAGGCGAAATCCGAGCACGTGGCGCCAACCCAGAGGGTAGACAACAGGGCGCCGACCTGAGGTGCCGCCGACCTGACGTGCTGCCCGATGTGCGCCGATCGGATCAGGGCACTGTCGTCGACCAGGCGGAGGTGTCGCCGCTCTCGAAGCCGTCCGCGAAGATCCCCGGGCCGCAGTCGGGGAATGCGACGGCGCCGATGTAGGTGCCCCAGTTGCGGGGGTCGGGGATGTCCTTGGCGTACTCGCCCAGGTACCAGAAGGTGGCGCCGTCGGGATCGCTCGTCATGCCGGTGTAGTCGCCCCACCGGTCCGGGCCGCCGAACGTCGTCTCGCCGGCCTTGACGACGAGCTCGCCCTGCAGCGTGCCGGGCGGGTCGTCCGCCTTGCGGCCGGCGACCCGGATGCCGGCGAACGTGCTCGAGTCGCTGGTGGTGTAGCCGATCGCGAGGTCGCCGCAGGCGTTGACCGCCAGATCGGGCATGTAGCGCCACGAGACCTCGTCGGCGAAGACTCCGGCGTCGACCGCGGCGGCCGCGGCGAGGTCGACCCGGGCCCACTGGATGCAGTTGCGCGTGCCGGCGCCCGGGTTGCAGCTCACGCCGTTGGCGAACCAGCCGAAGCCGTCGCGGGCCTCGAAGTCGAGCGGGCGGGGATTGAAGGCGGTGATGTTGGAGCCGCCCTGCTGCGGGTTGGAGATCGGGAAGCCGACCGTGATGCCGTGGACCGTCGTCGTGTCGATCGTCGTGAGATCGGTCAGCACGTCGGCGCCGAAGGGGTCGTCCCAGGAGAAGAGGCCGAAGAGCGACGGGTTGCTGGTGCCGCCGCGGCTGGTCAGGACGTAGTGCGGACCGCCGGCGGGGAAGGGCGGATGGACGTTCATGGGCTGCGGCGTGCCGCTCGAGCCGAGATCGCGGGTCGCCGCGGCGGCCGGCAGCCCGGCGTACATGGCGGCCTTCTCGAAGGCGAAGACCCGGCCCACGCCCGCGCCGCCGAACATGTTGGCGCCGACGTAGATCGCGTCGGCGCCGACGCCGGCGTGGGGATAGTCGAAGAAGTCGCCGCCGACGTTGGTCGGGAACTCGTAGAAGAAGTAGGCCCCGAGGGGATCGCCGGTCTGGGTGACGCCGACGCAGTAGCTCACGCCATCGCCGTCGGCGCCGACGATGAAGCGGTCCGCGGCCTCGTCGTAGAGGACGTTGGGGTCGAACGGAAACACCGTGCACGGCCCGGGCAGGTGCGAGTAGAAGGTCTCGAAGGGCAGGGGGCCGGCGAGCGAGGTGCCGCTCTTGTCGTAGATCTCGAGCGACGCGTTGACGACGGCGATCACGTGGCTCGGGCCGACGGCGAGCTCCGGATCCGGCGGGTTGAGGGTGCCCTGGTCGCAGCACTCCGTGATGTCGATGCTGTCGAAGTTGGTGCCGAGCGAGAGCTCGACGCCGCGCGACCCGGCGGGGGTCTGGATCCGCGGATCCGGGGGCAGCCTCAGGGCCGCGGCCTGGAAGGCCAGGAGCTCGGCCTCCGAGAAGGAGGAGTCGATGCGCGAGTCGCGCTCCCCCTCGCGCGCCGGCCGGCTCGGCGCTTCCCGGAGGTCCGCGAAGCGGCTCGCGACGGGCCGCACGCGGGAAGCGCTCCACGCCGTCGACGGGCCGGGGGTGAGGCTGGACTCGCCAGGCGGCGACGCCAGCCACAGGAAGGCGGCGGTCATGGCGCTCAGGCAGAGAGTGGCGAGAAGGGGACGTCTGGGCATGGCGGGCTCCTGCGGTTCGACGTGGCGGTCCGACGGGGCGGTTCGACGGGGCAGTTGGACGGGGCGGTTGGACGGGGCAGTTCGACGGGGCAGTTCGACCTGGCGGTTCGAGGTGGCGGCGCGAGCCGGCGGCGCGAGAATCTACGGCTCGCTCGGGCGGTCGTGCCTGGCGAACCAGGCCAGGATGTGGGCGACCTTGGCGATCAGCTGGCTCGGGCGGCGGGCGATGCCGTGGGAGGCGCCGGGGATCCGCACGAGCTCGGTGTCGACCCGCTGCAGCTTGAGCGCCTGGTAGAACTGCTCGGACTCGGAGATCGGGGTGCGGTGGTCGGCTTCGCCGGTCAAGAGCATCGTGGGCGTCGTCACGTTGCCGGCCAGCGACAGCGGCGAGCGCCGCCAGTACTGCTCCGGAAACTCCCACGGCATGCCGGGGAACCAGTAGCGGTAGAAGAAGTTCGCGATGTCGGCCGTGAACACGAAGCTCGTCCAGTTGATGACCGGCTTGGCGGAGACCGCGGCCCGGAAGCGGTCGGTCTTGCCGACGATCCACGCCGTGAGCACTCCGCCGCCGCTGCCGCCGGTGACGAAGAGCCGCTCCGGGTCGACGTAGCCGCGCTCGAGGACGGCGTCGACGGCCGACATCAGGTCGTCGTAGTCCTGGCTCGGGTAGGCGTGGTGGATGAGGTTGCCGAACTCCTCGCCGTAGCCGGAGCTGCCGCGCGGGTTGGCGTAGAGCACGACGTAGCCGGCCGCGGCGTAGAGCTGGACCTCGGCCGCGAAGCGGGCTCCGTAGTCGGCGAACGGGCCGCCGTGGATCTCGAGGACGAGCGGGTAGTCGCGCTCCGGGTCGAAGCCCGGCGGCTTCGCGATCCAGGCCTGGATCTCGCGGCCGTCGAACGACGACGCGAAGCGGATCTCCTCGACCGGCGCCAGATCCCGCTGCCCCAGGAGGTCGTCGTTGAGCCGGGTGACCCGCGCGACGGGGCGCCGCGAGAGCCACTGCCCGGTGGCCAGGTCGGCCGGGTGATCCGGCGCCGTGTGGGTGAAGACGAAGCGGTCGCCGCGGGCGTCGAAGTCGCCGCCGCCGTAGGGGCGGCCGAGCGACAGCCCGCCCACGCCGTCGGCGACGGAGTGGAGCTCGCCGTCGAGGTCGACGAGGGCGAGCTTGGTGTCGCCGTGGTCGGCGTAGGTGAAGTAGAGCCCCGCGCCGCCCTCGTGCCAGCGCGGCGCCGAGACGTCGCGGTCGAGCTCTCCGGTGAGGATCCGCGAGGCGCCGCTCTCGCGGTCCAGCAGGTAGATGTCGGAGACCTGGTAGCCCTGGTAGCGGTCGTCGTGGCCGACGTACGCGACGTGGCGGCCGTCCGGCGAGACGGCGGGCTCGTCGTCCGGCCCGCGGCGGTCGGTCAGCGCCCGCAACGCCCCGTCGGCGAGCGTCAGCTCCCAGACCTCGCTGTCGGCGGGCTCGTACTCCCAGTCCGGGCGCCGGTTGGCGGAGAAGACGAGGTGCTCGCCGTCCGGGGTCCAGGAAAGGGGCGGGCCGTGGTGAAAGGGGTCGTGGGTGAGCTGGCGGGGGGTGCCGCCCTCCGCGGGCAGGAGGAACAGCTGGTCGAAGCCCTCCTCGACGTAGCCCGAGCCGTCACGCCGGTAGATCAGCCGGTCGATGACCTTGGGCGGCTCCGCCCACTCGGCACCCTCGGGCTTGGCGGGCATGTCGACCGCCGGCCGGGTCTCCTCCGGCGTGGCCATGGCAAAGGCGATCCACCGCCCGTCGGGCGACCACTCGACGCCGCGCGGGCTGGCGCGCAGATTCGAGATTCGCGCCGTCTGGCCGCTGTCCATCCAGCGCACGCGGAGCTGCGAGCTGCCGCCCTCGCCGCTCGCGTAGAGCAGCCGGCCGCCGTCCGGCGACCAGCGCGGCGACGAGGCGTCGTCTCCGCCCGCGACCAGCGGGCGGTGGTTGCCGCCGTCGAAATCGACCACCCAGATCTCGGAATGCCGCTCGTCGCGCATGATGTCCATCGAGTTGCGCACGTAGGCGATCCGCTGGCCGTCCGCAGAGATCCGCGGGTCCGACGCCCACTCGAGCTCGAAGACGTCCGCCGGCGCGAACAACCGCGGCTCGCCGGCGAACGCCGTCGCCGGCAGGGCGCAGAGCAACAGGGCTGGAAGTCTCTTCATATGAGGTCTCCTGACGATGGTGCGCGGACTATACGCCAGGCGATTCGCGCCACGGCGATCCGGGCCCAGGCGCGGCCCCATGAACATGCGGCCTTTCCTGTTCTTTCGCCCTACCCAGCAATCCCCTCGACGCTCGTCGAAGGCTGAACCGAGTCCGGGCGGCATGCCGGTCGGGATCTCGGAAGCGACGGCGAGGCCGCCTGGCGGGATGGTCGCACGGCCGCAACCCTCCGATCTCGAGGATTGCCGAATATAGTTGGATCGCACGGAGCAGACGCGGTAGCGATCGGAGAACGACGATGATCCTGGCTTTCAGCAATCTCAAGGGGGGAGTAGGCAAGACGACGAGCGCCGTCAACCTCGCGGCGGCGCTGGCGCGCAGCGAGCTCGGGGTCCTGCTGGTGGATCTCGATCCCCAGGGCTCGGCTTCGTACTCGCTCGGGGTCCCCGGCGGCGGCGACGGGCCGGGGCTGGGGGACGTGCTGGCCGACGGCGTGCCGCTGGCGGAGGTCCTGTGGGAGACGCAGATCCCGGGTCTCGACGTGGCGTGCGGCGGGGCCGACCTGGCGCGGGCCCAGATGTCCCTGGCGCGGCGCAAGGGGCCCACGGCCCGGCTACGGGAGGCCCTGGCGCCGCTCGCCCGGCGCTACGACTTCGTCATCGTCGACTGCCCACCCGGCCTCGGCCTCCTGTCGCTCGTCGGCCTCGGGGCGGCGCGGGCCTACGTCGTCCCGACGACCCCCCAGTACCTCGCCCTCGAGGCCCTCGACCGCTTCTTCACCGCCCTCGAGACGACCGAGCCGGACCTGCGGCCGCGAGCCCGGCTCCTCGGCATCCTGCTGACGATGATCGACCACCGCACCCATCTGACCGAAGAGGTCTGCCGGGAGGTCCGGCGGCGCCACGGGGGCAAAGTCTTCCGCACCGAGATCCCGATCAACGTGCGCCTCGCCCAGGCCCCCGAGTACGGCCGCAGCATCTTCGACTTCGCCAGCTGGGCCCCGGGCGCCCTGGCCTACAGCCGCCTCGGCGCCGAGATGCTCCGCCGCGCCCGCCGCCAGGGCCTGGCCTGAGCCGGCGTCGTCGTCCCCTCCTCCCGGGTCGTGGCGCACGACGACCCGTTGGGGTGGCGCACCGTGTCCGTTTCGGGCGTAACCTGAATAGTCCGAGAGATCGACGGGAGCAACGGGAGCGCTCGTGCCGTCATCCCGGCTCGACCCACAAGGGAGTAGGAGGCCGATCATGCGCGCAAGCTCGGTAACGGACTGCAGGACGAAATGGGGAGTACCGGCCTTCGCGCTGCTCGTCGGCCTGCTGGCCGCGACGGGCTGGGAGCTCGCCGCGGCCCAGTCCCAGGAGCCGCCCGCCCCGGCCTCCTCGGTACGGCTCCCTGCAGGAGAGCTGGGAGGAATGGCCTGGGACGGCGAGCGGCTGTGGATCCTGGGCGACCGGCAGCTGACGGGCATCGATCCGGCCTCCGGTGAAGAGCTCGAGCGGCTCGACGTCGAGCTCGAGCGACCCGGCGACGTGACGTTCGACGGCACCCACTTCTGGGTGACCGATGAAGAGACCATGCAGGTTCGCTCGATCGATCGCGCCACCGGCCAGGTGGTGAAGACGATCGCCCTGCCGATTCCCGAGGACAAGGGCTTCGACGAGCTGCGCGGCGTCGCGTGGGACGGCACGTACCTCTGGGCCGCCTACTGGGCGGGATTCTCGAGCTCCCTGAACCAGGTGGACGTCGACACCGGGGAGCTGGTCCGCAGCGTCTTCGCCGACTGCTCGCCCCGCGGCATCGCCACCGACAGCGAGCACATCTGGCTGCTCTGCGAGCGCAGCGGCGACCTGCCGCCGATCGTCGATCGCCGCCAGATCCTCGACGAGGAGCAGGAGATGCTGCGCTCTCGGCGGTTCGTCGGCGAGGCTGCCGTCAAGGACCCCCGGGGCCTCGTCCGTGCCGGCACGGATCTGTGGTACCTCGACCGGGCTTCCTCCCAGGCTTTCCGTCTCGAGCTCGACGAGTCCGACCAGCGATAGCCGGACCGGTGCCATCTGGAGGATATCCATCATGTTCCGTAGACCGCGAAACCGCAGCACCGTCCTCTGCCTGCTCTGCGTCATCAGCCTGCTGGCGCCTGGCTGCACGAAGTACGCCGTCCTCATCAGCACCAACGAGGTCAGTGCCGACGACGTGATCATCCATTCCGAGTGGTGGTACGACCTTTTTGCGCAGTATCAGATGCTGCGCGAGCAAGGCTTCGACGACGCCGACATCTACGTTCTGTACGGCAACGGCACGGACTGGAACACCAGCCACCCCGAGTACAACGCAACGACTCAGTTCGGCCACTCCATCACCGACATGGCGGTGAGCAAGGCGGACATCCAGACGGTGTTCACGAATCTGCAGTCCCAGGTGGGAAGCCGGGATCACCTGTACGTGTGGTGGATGGGCCACGGATCGGGCGGTGCGGCCTGCAACCTGACGATGTCCATCAGCAACACCGGCGAGTCCGTCACGGACGCCGAGCTGGCCAGCTATCTCAGCGGGATCACCAGCTACCGCAAGCGCTCGATCAACATCATGACCTGCCATTCCGGAGGTCTCGTCGACGACTTCAGCGCCGCGGGGAACAAGACGGTTCTGCTGGCGTCGTCCACCTGCGCCGAGAGCTCGTACGACGAGCCCTCCACCTGCGACGGCATCCTGCGCGCCGAGTTCAACTACGACCAGCCCAACGCGCTGCGGGAGCAGGATCCATGCGCCACGGCGGTGGCCGCGGACACGGACGGCGACGGCAGCGTTTCCTGGCAGGAGGCCTTCCAGTCCGTCCAAGCCACGATGACGACGTCGACCCCGCAGCTCGGAGACCCCGACAGCCTCGCAGCGACCACGGCCATCGGCGACAGCTGGCCGTGAGCCGAGCCCCCGGCCGAATCCTCGCTGCTTCAGAAGGCTGTCGAGTCTGCGCGGGCCCACCTGCTCCTGGCGCGGATCTCGCCTTTGCCCGACCCCCAGACCCAGGCGATCTCCTCGTAGGTGAACGAGACCAGCTCGCCGGGCTCCAGGTAGACATCCTCCCCATCGCTCGTGTCGAGCATCTTCGTTTCGATGCCGGCAACCCTCGCGTTGGTCAGCTCGATCGAGTAGCGGCACCGTGCCTTGATGCGGCTCTCCTCGAGCCTCTGGATGTAAGCGGCAATCGCCGCGTCACGCGGCATGCCGACCAGATCCGCTACCGGCGGCACATGCCCGGGGCCTGCGGGCGTCGTCCGCCGCCAGACCTCCAACCGCCATTCGCCAAGAACCTCATGATCGAGGAGCGCCGCCATCAGCCGCGGGCTGGCCTCATCGATCGGCTTCGAGACGACCAGAAGCTGGTGACGGTGCTCTCCGGTCGGCAATCCGGAGGCGGCGTCGAACGGCGAGAGGATACCGTGCGTCCAGCCGTAGATCTCCGACCAGCCGAGGTCTTCAGCGACGGTCGTCGAGCTCGAGAACCGCTCGCCATCACTTCCGACGAGCTTCAGGAAAGCCCTGTCCGCAGACGGGTCACCGGCGCTTCGACCCTGGACCTCGATGCCCAATCTTCCCTCTCTCCCCGCAGACTGGTGCCTAGACTATAGCCCAAGGTCGACCTGGCCTCGAACGACGGTCACCGAGTGCTCGACCTCGCGGGCCAGCGGGGCTCTGCCAACTCCTCGTGTTATCTTCTCTTCGGGGAGGGGAGGTATGTCGCAGGAGATGTGCAGGTATCCAATCTTGCAGTATAACATCGTTCTTGTCGCCCGAGACGTGCGACCCGAGTTCGGACTCGGCATCGATGGGGGACGGGCCCTCGGGCGCCCCGACTGACCTGCGGGCGGGAGTCCGGCCTTGAGCGACGACCCCGGAGACCGGGAGAACACGCCCCGCGAGCCCCAGGACGACGCGGAGGCCACGCTGCTCGCCGAGGCCGGTGAGGATCTGCCGACGCGGGCGATGCCGGCTCCGGCGCCCCCTGGCGGCAGAGACCCCTACCAGCTCGCCGGCACTTCCGTCGGTCACTACGAGATCCAGGGGCGGCTCGGCAAGGGCGGCATGGGGGTCGTCTACAAGGCGATCGACACCCGGCTCCACCGTACGGTCGCCCTCAAGTTCCTTCTGCTGTCGTTGAGCGACGAGGCCGATGCCCGCGACCGCTTCTTCGCCGAGGCGCGTTCGGCTTCGGCGCTCGACCACAACAACATCTGCACAGTTCACGAGTTCGGGG
>Ga0224512_10000664_pt1 | contig 35417 bp, 30 predicted proteins | sample SF_May12_sed_USG_4_FD_169103 | JGI IMG/M metagenome (GOLD analysis project Ga0224512, IMG submission 169103) | Sediment microbial communities from San Francisco Bay, California, United States - SF_May12_sed_USGS_13 | ecosystem: Environmental > Aquatic > Marine > Sediment | place: USA... | reverse complement strand
GACATGGGCTGAAAAAGTCCCCGCTGCGCCGTCAGCTTGATAGGAACTGCCACCGGCGTACGGGTTTACAGCACTGTAACGAACCTGCTCAGTTCCGTCGAACAGAGTATCCATGTAGAACCAATAAGTCGTGGCCGCTTGTAGGGCAACCGACGAGGCGAAGGCCCAAATCCCGCCAGCACTGCTCGAGCTAGTTGCTACGAATCCTGGCGTCGAACTGCTCAATCCCACCGTGGTGCCCAAATACTCCAGCGCAAGCAAGTAAAGGGTGCCGTTGGCGTAAGGAGATCCCGCCGAATTGATGAAATTGAAGCTAATGTTGTCCCACGGCCCGCCTGAAGGCGTCGTCACCGACTGACCTAGTGCGAAGTCATTGCCCCCCGTCGAGTCGGTGTATGAACTGTTCGCCGTAATCACGGCAGCGCAAACGCTGCCAGTGAGCAGGCTCAGTGCGATCACAGCGAAAAATCTCTTGATCATTGGCGACTTCCTTTCGCGGTGCGGGAGGCAAGCGATTTTGGCTAAGGAATAAGCAACAGGTATACCGAAATATAAAAAACGTGTTGGGCCAGTCACATACGGGTTCTCATCTATTTCTTCTTGGCGGATCTGTAAAGTTTCCCGACAATTCTTGCCATCCAATAGGCATAGGAAGATCAATCCCGCGCGTGACCCGAGTACTGCCGCTCAGATCTTGACGCGGCACTGCCGATCAGACGACACCCGAGCTTATTTTTAGACTCGACATGATCGCCAGCGAGCTTCTAGAGCCTGGACGGACGAATGAGGCGGTGCAAGGCTGGGAGCCCCGCCGCGCGGCAGCGCGGCGGGGGATGTCGCGGCACGGCGTCGCCGCGCGGCGATCAGCGCCGACGCCGGCGCATGAACAACTTCGTCGGTCGCGTTGCCAGCGAGGCCAGCGGCTGCGCCTGCGGCTGCGCGGCCTGTACGGGGCCGATGCGGTAAGGCCGCATCATCTCGTTGTCTTCGTGCTCGACGATGTGGCAGTGCCAGACGTACTGGCCCGCGGTCGCGAACTGCGCCTTCACGCGCGTCACCTGGCCTGGGTAGGCGATCACGGTGTCCTTGACGCCGGTCTCCCACGGCTCCGGGGGCGTTGGCACCGAGCCCGGAACCACCTCCACCGTCCCGTTCGCTTCATCGACGAAGATAGGTTGGCGGCTCAGGACCTCGAAGGCGATCTCGTGGATGTGCACCGGGTGGGCGTCGACGGTGGCATTGTAGACTTCCCAGATCTCGGTGGCGCCCACGGCCGGGTTCTCGGTGACCGGGTCCATCCACAGTCGCTTGACCAATGCCGCGGGGCCCACGTTGGGGTCGCCTTGCGCCGTGCCGAGCAGCGCTTCGGCGGGAGCGTCGGCGAAGAAGGCCGATGCCTCTTCGAGCAGGGCGAGGGGCCGTACGGCCGTGGCCGCCGGCAGCGGCGTGATCGCGGGCAGTTGCAGGAACATTGGGGGCGTGGTCGGATCCGCAGCCAATGCCGGCACCACGTTGAAGGCCATGATCTGCCCGGTGCTCGCCGGATCCGCGACGGGAAAGTCGACCCCCGGCACGCCGCCACCAAAGGGCTCGTCCGGACCGACATTGCCGAGGATGTAGCGGCCAGGAACCACGTTGGTGAAGTCGACGATCACGTCGGCGCGCTCCGCGAGCCCCATGAGCAGCCGGTTGCCGTTGGTGGCGGTGAGGTTCACCGGCGCCGCCAGGAATCCCCCCTCGTTGCCGATCTGCCAGACCTCGACACCGGGGATGCCGCTGAAATCCAGGATCAGAAAGCGCGACTGGCAGCCGTTGAGAAAGCGCAGGCGGTAGCGCCGCTGCTCGACCACCTGGAAGGGCCAGGTGTTCCCGTTCACCATCATCATGTTGCCGAAGAACTCGGGGTTCCAGATCGGCGAGACGTCGGTGTCGGGGATGTAGGGGCCGGCGATGCCGTCGAAGAAGGCCCGTGTGTCGGGATAGAAGAGCGAACCGTCGGCGTTGAACGAGCGGTCCTGGATTGCGATCGGGATCTCGTAGTAGGTCTTGTTGGGCGGGAACTTGTCGCCGTCCTTGGGCGCCGGACCGGGCAGCACGGCGGCCGTGCCGATGCGCGTGTCGAGAACGGCAGCATCGCCCGACGGCCCGCCGCGGATAAGGTAGAAGCCCGCTGGGCCTGCATACACGTTCAGTCGCGTCATGCCGAGCGTGTGGTCGTGGTACCAGAGGGTCGAGGCGCGGTTGTGGTTGGGGTACCGGAAATTCGCAAAGCCAGGTCCCCAGCTGACCGCGTAGTTCGCCAAGGCCTTGGCGGCAAAGAAGTCGTACCAGGTGCCGTTGGTGGCATAGCCGGAGGGAATGTTGCCGGCATTCGGCAGGTACCAGGCCTCGGCATAACCGTCGCTGTCGTCGGCCACACCCACGGCGCCGTGCACGTGCGTCACCATCGGCACCGGGCCGGTGTAAGGGGTAGGCGTCGAGGCGAACGTCGGGCGCGTGTCACGGCCAGCAGTGCCGCCCGGCGGGTTGGCCCAATGCAGCGTCTGATCCGCGGGCAGCAGATGCGGCAGGAAGTTTCCGTTCACGTCCTTGAGGTCGTTGATCCACTTCACCTGCACCGGCCGGCCGACATCGGCCTCGATGGTGAGCGACGGCGCGTTGTGAAGCAGCAGCGCATTCTTGCTGCCCGCCCCATTGACGGAGCCGTAGCCCCAGACGGTGGTGGCGGGCAGCGCGGCGGGCAGGATCTGCTGCGCGAACTGCTTCATCGAGATCTCGTAGTAATCGATCGGCTTGCCGCCCCGCTGATTGACGACGCCCGCTTTCGGCATCACCGGCGGGATGAGCATCGCCGTCTGATACTTCGGAACGCCAAGCGGATTGAGCGTGCCGCCCGGGATCTGCGCGATCGCCTCGCGCAACCCGCCGAGCTTGCCGTAGGCAAACAACGTCAAGGTGGTGGCACCGGTGTACTTCAGAAACGTTCTGCGACTGGCCATGAGTCTGATCCTTTCCTCTTATTCGCAGGCAGCGTGCTGCCGCCGCACAAGCAGGTTATTTTCCGCGGGCGGAAAGATTGATCCTCCGATTACGTGCCCAATATCACCGCACGCGACCAGATTGCCGATAGGGGGTACAGGCACGTACCGAGAAGGCGGGCCCCCGGGCCCAAAGCTGAAACAGCGGGCCGACCTTAGAAGGTCGATCCCTTTAGATGGCTCTCTAGCCTCGCTTAGCCTGAGCGGGGCTGTTGGGTACAATTCTTAAGCCTTCCCGATCAATGCGTCTTGACTTTGGTCAAAGGATGCGCTCGCCGAAGCGGGGTCTCTGTTTGGGTGCTGCTGTGATTACGCTTTCTTGCGTCTGCTGAATCCGAGTCCAGCGAGGCCGAGGCCGAGAAGCGCGAGCGTGGCGGGTTCGGGAAGCGGCGGCCGCTCCGTGCTGCCGAAGGTGCCCTCCAAGTCGTCAATGATGTAGCGGCCAAATGTCGAGGTGAAATCGAAGGTCGCATACGCGGCCTCACCGGCGAAAGCCAAGGAAATCTGGCCCTCCGGGTACGAACTGAGGCCGGAAGGCGGAACGGTAATGGTGAATTCTCCTTGCTGCGCTGCATTCGCAATCTCAGTTGCGCTGGCATCAAACACCCTGATACTGGCGAAATACGCCGGGTCCGACACAAACGAGTCCAGCGCGAAACCGAACGTGAGCGATCCGGTGGCGCGGCGGAGGAAATCCACCCGCAGGTCGGGGTTCAGCAGCGACGTCCCTTCGAGCCCGGGTTCATGGATGAACGTCATATTGGTTCCCGGACCAAAAGTATTAAATCCGCTGGGATCGGTGGTAGTGAAGATAACGTCGTTGGTTCCATCGCCATCGCCATCGAAGCCGAAGCTGGTTGAGCCTGTGACGACCGTGTCAAAGGTGATGAGTGCCGCGCTTGCGTAACCGCAAACAAGCATGCCTCCCACCAGCATCGCCAATGCGGAAGCACGGAAAGGATTAGAAGGGTTGTTCATCGAAGTTCTCCCGGCCATTTAGCTATCTTTAGCCCCAAACTTTGATTCGGAGCCGCGATCTACCCGCGTATGCACGCATAAATTGTGCCCAAAACAGAATCCATAATGCATTCATGGGATTAATTGATCTATGCAGTTGCGGTCTGACTGGGACTGTAAAATTTACCGACAGGATTCCCCCCAATCGCATGATTTCCGCGGTATTGGCCCAAAACCCTGTAAAGAATTCCGACATTTTCCCCGTTCCGCGCAATCCCTCGCGGAGGCTCTGCCCCGGTGCTGCCGTGGAAGTGGCGAAGATGGTGAGCTATGCGGCCTCTCGCACCACCTCCCCGAACGGTATCTCTAGCGTTGCCGCGAACGTATCGGTTCCCCGTGGAGACGCCAACTAAATCAGTGAGTTACGACGACACAGCCGCCCCCAAGGGGCGGCGTGTCTAGATGGTGTCTAGAATCCGGTCGGCGGGTTGCTGCTGCGGCGACTGGCGCGACGGCAGGCAGTCGGGAGCGGCAGTTGACGACGCGCCACCCGCACTTGCGCTGGCCGCTGCGTAGTGCCCGCCTAATTGCGCCGCTCCCATGGCGACAATGGTTTCGGATCGGCCCAAAGCTCCCGGCGTTGTATCCGGGCTTCGTTCTCTATTGCGTATAGCGTCGAGTTCTGCGGTGTGTACTTACCCAGGCTATTCCCTCACAAAGCAGGGGCCACTGGTTCGACCCCAATACGAGCCACCATAGAAAAACCCTACCACCCCTCGGGTGTGCCAAGACTGTGCCACCACCGGCCCGCAGGCCGCGTCTACTACGCCGGCATGGATGCGAACGCCGAGCAGGTGCGCCGGGGCATGGCGTGGGTCTACGTCAAGTACGCGCCGAAGGGCTCGGCGTTGTACGCGGTTCAGGAAAAGGCGCGAGCAGCGAGCCACGGGCTATGGGCAGATCGGAACCCAGCGCCACCTTGGGAGTTCAGGCGCAAACGCTAGGGACAAACGAAAACCCCGCCGAAGCGGGGTCTGGACTAGATCAAGGAGCAACGCCGGTGCCGCCCTCGGCGTGACGGCGCGACCACCGCTAGACAATACGTAGTACTGGGGCCAGAGAACGGAAAAGACCGGCATTTGTATGAATGCATTAGTTGCCCGCACGGAAACGATTGACGTAACAGCACATTCGTATTCGCTCTTTGTGAAATTTCTTCAAGGCCTAGTGCTCGTAGACTGGACGTTGATGTCTTGCAACCCGTAAGCCTTGGGACTTAGAATCCGCCGATTAGGTTGGGGTTTCATGGAAAGCCCACCGAAGAAAGAGTTTCGGTATTGCGTCGACCATCAAAAGGAATTGGTCGAGCAATACAACGGCAGGTTCATCGTCATAAAGGACGCTTCGGTAGTCGCCGCGTAAGGAACAAGAAGAGAAAGCAGCCGTATTAAGCGTGAGGGGCAGACGGCTCCGTAGAGGAACTCCCCCGGAGGTCGAAATTCCCTCCCATACCCCCGGCCTCGCGGATGGCTTTCCGTTCCTGTCCCATCAGGAGCGAAGCGCCGTTACTTGCGAATTCTTTTCCACGCCGAAAGAGGGGAGCTTAGTGACCGCTGCCGCCAAGGCGGCGGTAAGGGCAACGTGCCTGCGCCAGCGCGGGCCGGGCGCGCACACCCTGCGCCCCCTACGCCACCCGCTGTCACTCAACCTGTTAGACAGAGCTGCAGAATCGGGTTGCAGTCGCTGCGACCGCCAAAGCGCAAAATGCGGGCGCGATTGATTATCTTGTCTGGATGCAGGACGCTGGTGGCCGGCAAATTTGCAAGCGGCGAGGGTGCAACATGGGGCGAATTGCGGGTGGTCTCGGACTCTTCTTGAAGCACCCGGTCGATCAATCTTCCGCCGGCGCCCGCGTGCTGCAATACGCACTGCTCGCCATCGCCTGCGCCGCCCTTTACGGCAATTTCCTGTCCAGCCCCCTGGTGCTGGATGATCTCGTTCTGGGAGAGATCGGTCGTCCGGGGACCCTAAGGACGATTCTGGGTCTCGACCTGCGCTGGCTACCCTATGTCAGCATCGAATGGACGCGCGCACTGATGGGCGACGAGCTGCATTGGCTGCGCCTGGGCAATCTGGCGCTGCACGTCGCCAACGCCTCGCTCCTGTTCCTGCTTTTCGGCAGGCTGTTTGCGAGCGTGCTCCCGGAAGAATCCCGCGTCCCGGCTGCGCTGCCCTTGTCCTGGCTGGCTTTTTCCGGCGCGCTGCTCTTCGCCCTGAATCCCGCCGCCGTCTATGGCGTGGCGTACCTGATCCAGCGCAGCATCCTGATGGCGACGCTTTTCAGCCTGGCGACCTGGATTCTGTTTCTCGAAGGATTGATCCGCGATCAGCGCCGCTGGCTGTGGGCATCCACGCTGGCCTATGCGCTGGCGGTCTTCTCCAAGGAACACGCCGTCATGGCGCCGGCCGTGGCGCTGGTCTTGCTCCTGCTGCTGCGCGGGCCCGACAAGCGGCTACTGGCACGGGTCTGGCCGGTATTCCTGCTCTACGCGGCGACTGCGGCGCTGGTCGTGCTGCCGATCAAGTCTTTCGGGATCATCGGCGCTGCTTATGAACCCGATGGCGCGAGGTTGCTGGCGACGCAGCATGTCGACCCACGGAATCCCTATCCCCTGGCGCTGCTGACCCAGGGCTACCTGTATTTCAAGTACCTGTTGCTGTGGATCGTGCCGAACCCGGCCTGGATGTCGATCGACATGGTGGAGCGCTTCGCCCCCCGCCTGTGGGCATGGCCGGAAACAGCCGGGCTGATCGCCTTCGCGCTGTATCCACTGGCGGCCCTGCGCCTGCTGTGGCAGCGCGGGCGAAAAGGCCTGCTGGGGTTCGCCCTGCTTGCACCGTGGCTGATGTTCGCAACGGAGATTTCGACGGTGCGCATCCAGGAAATATTCGTGCTTTATCGAAGTTATCTGTGGATGCCCTGCATCTTCGCATCCTTGCCGTTTCTGGTGCACAAGCTCGCCGCCCGGCAATCGGCGATCGTCCTGGGCGCAATCATCCTGGCCCTGGTTCCCGCCAGCTGGTACCAGCTGACGCGCTTCGCCGATCCGCTGCTGCTGTGGAGCGATACCCTCGCCCTCGCCCGGGACAAGCACAACCCCATCAAGCTGGGCAGGATCTATCACAACCGGGGAATGGCGTATTTGAACAAGCCGCGTTACGAAGAGGCGATACGGGATTTCACCGAAGGGATCCGGCTCTTGCCAACGCACAATTTGCTCTATAACGACCGGGCGCTCGCCTACCTGATGACGCGAAGGTATCGCGAGGCGCTGAAAGATTACAACGTCGCCATCCTGCTCGATCCGAATTACTACAGGTCATATTGGGGCCGTGCCAAGGTATTCGACGCATTGGGTGACCAGGCCGCAGCGCGCAAGGACTATGCGCGCAGTTGCGCACTGGGCGTGCAGGAGGTCTGCGGCAAAGCGACGGGCGAAAAGAAATCGGAAATTTCCACGAGTGCTCCGACCTAGAACGTGGATGGGGTCGGGGCCTACAGAGGAAAGACGCGGCGCCAACGCGCCGGGCCGCAGTTGTCAGGCCTTCGCGATCAGTTTCCTGAAATCGTCGTCGACGCCGAGCACGTAGCGCGCGAGGTCGTCGATCGCCTCCTTGAACGTTTCCGCGTCCAGGCGCACGGTGACGCGGCCGAAGCGCCGCACGTTGACCAGCTCGACGGTGGCGGTCGCCGCCTCGAAATCGGCCCGGATGTTGACTTCGCACGGCAGGGGCCCGGTGACGACGAACTGCACCGGCCGGTCCCTGGCGTCCTGGCGCGCCCGGTGCTGGAACTCGACGCGTAGCGACTTCAGGTACTCCTCGCAGCGGCCGACGTCCTCACCCAGGAGCATGAACTTCGGCGGCTGGGCCGCGCGCACCCAGTAACGCAACTGGACCTGCGCGCAAAGTTCCCTGCCCTCGGGCAGCTTGAGCGTTCGATTGCCGACCGCGGCCTGGGTGAGGTTCACCTCGGGCAGCTTGCCGACATAGATGAATTCGTACGGCGCGCCGGCATGCGGCTGCTGCTCGTTCATCTCCCGGCCGAACTCGGTCAGGTACTGCAGTGCGGCGCGCATGGCGGCGTCGAGCGCCGCCATCGCCGTCGGCCTGGCCGCCGCCTGTTTCTTCCTGAACGCGGCCTGTTGCCGCAGGATCTCGACGGCTTCCATGCGGCGCGTGGTGCTCATCCATTTCGGGTCGGTCTCGGGCGGCTTGCCCAGGCCGCGCTCGAACGCCGCGCGCTTCTGCTCCTCGGCCGCGCCCCAGTCCAGGACTTCCCGCTCCTTCCTGAGGCGCGCTTCCTGCTCCGCGCGCAGACGCTGCTTTTCCTCAGCCTCGAAGTTCTTCGCGAACTGGTCGAGGTCGTCGATCAGCTGGTTGCGCACCTTCTGCTCGTCGGCCGCCGCCGCCGGCGAGCGCAGGATCTCCTGGGGTACGGTCTTGGCGAACTCGGTGCCGCCGCCCAGGCTGTGGTAGTTGCGCAGGTCGATCGCGAAATCGCTCGCGCTCTGGTAGCGGTCCTGCGGCCGCTTGGCCAGCGCTCGGTCCATGATGCGGTCGAACCCAGCCGGGATCTGAGGGTCGATCTGCCTGAGGGGCGGATGCGGCTCGCCGGCGATGCGCTGCATCAGCGCGAACACCGTGGTGTCGCCCGGCCATTCGAAGGGCGTGCGCCGGGTGAGCAGCTCGTAGAGCACGACGCCGAGCGAGAAGATGTCGGCGCGCGCGTCGATCGGCTGGCCGAGCACCTGCTCGGGCGCCATGTAGCGCGGCGAGCCGAGCGCCGAGCCGGTCTGGGTGACGTCCGAGGCGGGAACGAAGGCGACCCCGAAATCGGTGAGCTTGGCGCGCCCCGAGGGCGCCACCACGACGTTGGCCGGCTTGACGTCGCGATGCACGATCGAGAACTGGTGGGCGTGGTGCAGCGCGTCGGCCACCTGGGCGACGACGTCGGCGGCGGTATGGAAGGGAATGCGCTCGCGTTCCTTCAGCATCTGGTGCAGCGACGGCCCTTCGAGCATTTCCATCGCGATATAGGCGGCGCCGCCTTCCTGGCCGACGTCGAAGATCGTCACGATGTTGGGATGGTTGAGCCGGCCCGCGGAGCGCGCCTCGCGCAGGAAGCGCGCGCGGATCTCGTCAGCCACGTCCGCCGGCAGCTCGGCGTGCAGCGTCTTCAGGGCGACCTCGCGCTCGATGAGTGGATCGACGGCGCGATACACGACCCCCATGGCGCCGCGGCCAAGCTCCCCCAAAATGCGGTACCGCCCGAGTGTCTTCAGTGCCAATGTCCGACCTTCCGTCTATATAACAGGATACCCGTTCCGGGTTTCAGTCTCCCAACAGCGGGAAGGCGCTCAGGGTTCCCGGCAGGCCGACCGGGGCTGCCGCCGCGACATGCGGCCGGCCGAGCTCGGCCAGCGAGGCGACGCCGAGCAGGCCGAGACACGCAAGGATCTCTTCTTCGAGGATTTCCAGGGCACGCACCAGGCCCGCCACGCCCGCGGCGGCGAGGCCGAGGCAGGGAAGGCGGCCCAGGCCCACGGTCTGCGCGCCAAGGGCGATGGCTTTCACCACGTCGGTGCCGCGCATGAAGCCGCCGTCCACCCAGACCTGGGCGCGGCCGGCGACCGCGGCGATGATTTCCGGCAGCACCGCGATGCTCCCCAGGCCGTGGTCGAGCTGGCGCCCGCCGTGGTTGGAGACGTACACCACTTCGACGCCATGCTGCACGGCGATGCCGGCGTCTTCGGCCGTGGCGATGCCTTTGAGGATCAGCGGCAGGTCGTGCTTGTCCTTGAAGCGCTTGACCTGGTCCCAGGAAAGCGCGGCCTGGTAGTCGCGGCCGGCAGCCGCGTCCGCACGCCAGGGTTTGACGAAGCGGCCGGCCAGGTCGCGCTCGCGCCGGCTGTACATCGCGACGTCCACCGTCAGGCAGAAGGCCGTGTAACCGTGCGCGCGGGCGCGGCGCACGTGTTCATCCACCCACACGTCGTCGCCACGCACATAGAGCTGGAAGAACCGCAGCGTGTCGGCGGCCGCGGCAGTCGCCTCCAGCCCCGGCTTGCAGACCGACGACAGCATCTGCGGCACGCCGAACTGCGCAGCGCCGCGCGCCGCCGCGGCGGCACCGCCCTCGACGAAGGATTCGAGGCCGCCGATCGGCGCCAGCAGCACCGGCAGGCGCATGCGCCGGCCGAGGACCGACGCCGTGGCGTCGATCCGCCGCATGTCGCGAAGCACGCGCGGCCGGAAGGCGATCGAGTCGAGCGCCTGGCGGTTGCGGCGCACCGTGGTCTCGGTCTCGGCGCCGCCGATCAGGTACGCCCAGGGCCCGGGCGGCAGGTTGGCGCGCGCGGCGGCGACGATTTCCTGCAGGGTGAGGATCTCTTCGGCGTGCGGTGCGTTCATGGCGATGCGTGACGCCGTGCTCAGGCGGCGCTGGGCTGGCTGAGCGTCTTCAGCATCTCCAGCACCGCCGCGTTGAAGATCTCCGGATATTCCAGGTGCGGCAGGTGCCCGCAGTTCGGGACCATCAGCAGCGAGCCGTTGCGCAGCGCCGCGGCGATGCGCTTCGCGTTGGTCTCGGGCGGCGTGCGCCGGTCCAGTTCGCCGGCGACGACCTTCGCCGGGCACGTCACCGCCGCCGCTGCGCGCGGCACGTCGACCGCCGCGAGCATGCGCGCCGCCTGCGCGTAGCCGTCGATATTCAGACCTTCGGCGCCCTTGATCCACTCGAGCACCTCGGCGCGCGTGCCGGGCGCGACCAGCTCGGCGGCGTCGTCCTCGCGCATCTTCCTGATGCCGAGCGTGGCGACGCGCTCGAGGCGCGCCGCGATGCGCTTCGCACGTTCTGCCTCGGGCGCCGAGCCCCAGCCGGCCGCGGGCCCGCCGAGCACGAGCGCGCGCACCCGTTCCGGGAACAGTCGTGCAAAGACGACGCCCGTGGGCGTGCCCCAGGAGTTGGTGGCGATGATGGCCGAGCGGATGTCGAGCGCGTCGAGCAGACGCGCCAGGGCGCGGGCATAGTCCTCGACGCTCGGCGCCTCGCCGGCGAGCGGCTTGGAGCCGCCGTAGCCGGGCGCGTCCCAGGCCACCACCCGGAAATGCTCTCCGAGCGGCCCGTACTGCAGGCGCCAGCCCGCCGAGGTCGAGCCGATGCCATGCAGCAGCACGAGCGCGGGCGCGTCCCGCCTGCCGGATTCGCGATAGGTAATCTCGGCGGCGGATTTCCGTTCGGGCAGCATGGTGGACCTCGCTTCGATCAGGTACGGGGCCAACTCTAGCAGGCGGCGTAAAATCGCGTGTTGCCCGCTTCCTGAAGCCCCATGCGCTCGTCCTCCCGCAGCAAGATCCTCCTCGGCGGCTTCGCCGCGGTCATCGTGCTCGCCATCGCCGGCAGCCTGTTCTACGGCGTGAAGAAGAAGCACGACCTGGAATCGAGCGCCACGGCGAGCGCTGCCGACGCCACGGCGCGGCTGCGCGAGGCGGCCGGCACCGCCCTCGATGCGCCGCAGGCTGCGGATCGCCTGCAGACGCACGCCGACGCGCTGGCGCGGCACCTCGAGCGCCTGCGCGCGGAGGACGTCTCGCGCAACAAGTCGCTGGCGGAGGCGGCGGAGCTCTACCTGGTCGACGTGCAGGCCATCCTGCGCGTGCAGGCCAACGCCGCGCGCGCGCTTGCCGCATCGCGCGCCAGCCGCCGCGCGCTTGCCGCGCACATCGAGCACGCCGAGGGCCGCGGCCCTGGCTGGATCCAGCGCGCGCTGGCGCTCAAGGAACGGGCCGAGCGCGACAATTTCGACTACCGCACGGCGCTCGGCGCGCTCGCCGCACTGTACAGGGCGCACCGCGATTCCCAGGACAAGCTGCGCGCCGCGGCGCCGGGCACGCCGTTCCTGGAGGAAGCGGCGCGCGCCCGCCTGCACCAGGCGGCGAAGGACGCCGAGGTGCAGGCCGAACAGGACCTCGAGCAGCTGCGGCGGCTGCCGATCGGCTGATGGCGCTCTGGAAGCGCTTCTGGCTGCTCGCCTCGGTGATCTGGGTCGTGGTTTGCGTGCTCAACGCCGCCACCATCCTCGCCTTCAGCGAGGGCGAGGAGGCGAAGGCGGTGCAGCCGCTTGCGCTGGCGATCGCCGTGCCGGCGCTGCTGTACGCGCTGCTCTGGCTCTACTTCCGCGTGCGGCGCAAGTAGTCGCCGACCATGCGCCCCGGCTCGCCCGTGGCGTAGGCCTGCTCGAAGGCGTCGATGCTTGCGGCCACGGCCTCGGCGAAGGGCAGTTCCTCGTAGGCGCGGTTCAGGCGTTTTTGCACGCGTATCGCTTCGGCGCCGCCGGCGAGGATGGCATCGAGCGCGTGGTCGACCTCGGCGTCCAGTCCCTGCACGGCCACCACGCGTTCCACCAGGCCCCAGCGCAGCGCTTCGGCGGCGTCGATCAGCTCGCCCGTGAGCAGCAGCCAGCGCGCGCGCCCTGCGCCCATCAGGCGCGGCAGCAGCGCCGCCTCGATCACCGAGGGGATGCCCAGGCGCACTTCGGGCATGCCGAAGCGCGCATGGTCGGCGGCGACGCGCAGGTCGCAGGCCGCCGCGAGCTCGAGGGCGCCACCGATGCAATAGCCGTTCACGCGGGCGATCACCGGCACCGGGCACTCGCGCACCGCCGTGATGCACCGGTGCAGCCGCGTGATGGCCGCGCGCGCCGTCGCCTGCGTGGCGGACCCCAGTTCGTGCACGTCGATGCCGCCGGAGAAGGCTTTGTCGCCCTCGCCGGTAAGCACCACGGCGCGCAGCCGCGCGTCGCCGGCGAGCTTGCCCATGGCTTCGGTGAGCTCGAGGATCGCCGCGGCGTCGAGCGCGTTCAGCTTCGCCGGATTGCCGAGGGTGATGCGCGCCACGCGCCCGCCGGCGCGCTCCTCGAGTGCGGTCTGGATGCGCTCGCCCACGCGCTCAGGCAACGGCGCGCTTGTTCGTTACCAGCGCCATTACGTATTGCTCGAGCTTGCGCGCGTCGGCATCGAAGCGGCGGATGCCGTCGGCGAGTTTTTCCACCGCCATGGCGTCTTCGTTGTGGCGCCAGCGGTAGCCGCGTTCGTCGAGCGAAATCCTCTCGAGGGCCTGCCCGGCTGCATCCTGCGGCGAAAGGCGGCGCGCGACTTCGCCCTGCGCCCGAGAGAGCTTTTCCAGCAAGTCCGGCGCGATGGTGAGCAGGTCGCAGCCGGCGAGCGCCAGGATCTGCCCGGTCTTCCTGAAGCTCGCGCCCATGACCTGCGTCGCGTAGCCGAATTTCTTGTAGTAGTGATAGATGCGCGTCACCGAGGCGACGCCCGGGTCCTCGGCGATCGGGATGTCCTCCACCTTCCTCGCCGCCTTGTGCCAATCGTAAATGCGCCCGACGAAGGGCGAGATCAGCGTCACGCCCGCGTCGGCGCAGGCGAGCGCCTGGGCGAAGGAAAACAGCAGCGTCATGTTGCAGTGGATGCGCTCGCGCTCGAGCCGCTCGGCGGCGCGGATGCCTTCCCAGGTGCAGGCGAGCTTGACGAGCACGCGCTCGCGCGCCACGCCCGCGGCCTCGTAGAGCTCGATGAAGCGGCGCGCCTTGGCGATCGAGCCCTTGGTGTCGAACGACAGGCGCGCGTCCACCTCGGTGGAAACGCGGCCGGCCATGTGTTTCAGGATTTCGCGGCCGAACAGGACAAACAGCCATTCCAGCGTCGGCGCGGTGGCACCCTGGCCGTGCGCCAGCGCCTCGTCGACCAGGGGGCGAAAGCGCGGGTCCTGCGCCGCCGCCAGCAGCAGCGAGGGATTGGTCGTGGCGTCCTGGGGTTGCCAGCGCGCCACGGCGTCGATGTCGCCGGTATCGGCGACCACGGTGGAATGGCGCTTGAGGGAATCGAGCTGGCTGGTCATTCGGATAGCTTACCCGCAGTAGGCTGGGCCCATGGCCCACCCTCTGATAACCGTTGCAGGTTTTTGAAAACAAAGCCTTTCCCCGTGCTTTATCCGGTAGTAGACTTTCGTTTTACGGCAGCCGTCGCGCGCGGGCAACAGATCGGCGCCGTCAAGGAGACGAGCAGTTGCGGGTCACCGATATCAAGAATCCCGACTATTTCCATAAAGTCGTCGATTGCCAGTGGGCGTGTCCCGCCCACACCCCGGTTCCCGAATACATCCGCTTGATCGCCGCAGGCCGGTACGCCGATGCCTACATGGTCAACTGGAAATCGAACGTCTTCCCGGGGATCCTCGGCCGCACCTGCGACCGCCCCTGCGAGCCCGCCTGCCGGCGCGGCCGCGTCGAGGAGGATAACCAGGCCAAGCCCGAACCCGTCGCCATCTGCCGGCTGAAGCGCGTCGCCGCCGATTTCAAAGGCGATGACATGAAAGGCCGCATGCCGAAGCCGGCGGCGAAAAAAAACGGCAGGAAGATTGCCTGCGTGGGCGCCGGCCCCGCCTCGCTCACGGTCGCGCGCGACCTGGCGCCGCTCGGCTATCAGGTGACCGTGTTCGACCAGGACCCGCGCGCCGGCGGCATGATCTGGTCGCAGATTCCGCGCTTTCGCCTGCCCGAGGAGGTGATCGACGAGGAGGTGGGCTACATCCTCGATCTCGGCGTCGAGTTCCGGGGCGGCGTGAAGATCGACTCCATGAAGAAGCTCATTGCCCAGGGCTACGACGCGATCTTTATCGGCTCGGGCGCGCCGCGCGGGCGCGACCTCGAGATCCCGGGGCGCAAGGCAGCGGCGAACAACATCCACATCGGCATCGATTGGCTCTCTTCGGTGTCCTTCGGCCACACCACGAAGATCGGCAAGCGCGTCATCGTCCTCGGCGGCGGCAACACCGCCATGGACTGCTGCCGCACTTCGAAGCGCATCGGCGGCGGCGACGTCAAGGTGATCGTGCGCTCGGGCTTCGAGGAAATGAAGGCCTCGCCCTGGGAGAAGGAGGACGCGCAGCACGAGGGCATTCCGATCCTCAACTTCCTCGTGCCCAAGGCGTTCCTGCACGCGAACGGCAAGCTCACCGGCATGAGCTTCGAGAAGGTGAAGGCGGTGTACGACGACAAGGGCAAACGCAGCCTGGTGCCGACGGGCGAGCCGGAGCAGACGTTCGAGTGCGACGACGTGCTGGTGGCGGTGGGGCAGGAGAACGCCTTTCCCTGGATCGAGAAGGATGCCGGCATCGAGTTCGACCAGTGGGGCCTGCCGGTGCTCGACAAGGCCACCTTGCAGTCGAGCGCAAGAAACGTCTTCTTCGGCGGCGACGCCGCCTTCGGGCCGAAGAACATCATCTGGGCAGTGGCGCACGGCCACGACGCCGCCATCTCCATCGACAAACTGCTCAATGCAGAGGACCTGCGCGAGCGCCCGGCGCCGAGCGTGAACCTGTTGTCGCAGAAAATGGGCATCCACGAGTGGAGCTACGACAACGAGATCGCCGGCGACGCGCGCTACAAGGTGCCCTGGCGCGACATCAAGTTGACGCTGAAGAACGTGAAGGCCGAGGTGGAGCTCGGCTTCGACGTTGCGACCGCCTGGAAAGAGGCGCAGCGCTGCCTCAACTGCGATGTACAGACGGTGTTCGCCTCGAAGCTGTGCATCGAGTGCGACGCCTGCGTCGACATCTGCCCGATGGACTGCATCTCGTTCGTCGCCAACGGCGAGGAAAGCGAGCTGCGCGCGCGCCTCAACGCGCCGGCGAAGAACCTGACGCAGGACCTGTACCTGCAGGACGGCCTGAAGACCGGGCGCGTGATGGTGAAGGACGAGGACGTGTGCCTGCACTGCGGCCTGTGCGCCGAGCGCTGCCCGACCGGGGCCTGGGACATGCAGAAGTTCCTGCTGGAAATGACCGACGCCGGGCCCGGCTGCCGCAGCCGCGAGAGGAAGGCGGCATGATGTCCATGAAGCGCATCGAGTCGCTGAACGACTTCGTCGTCAAGTTCGCCAACGTCAACGGCTCGGGCTCGGCCTCCGCCAACGAGCTGTTCGCCAAATCGTTCCTGCGCATGGGCATCCCGGTCAGCCCGAGGAACATCTTCCCCTCCAACATCCAGGGCCTGCCGACCTGGTACGAGGTGCGCGTCACGGAGAAGGGCTGGCTCGGGCGGCGCGGCGGGGTCGACCTGATGGTGGCGATGAACCCGCAGACCTGGAGCCAGGACGTGAAGGAGATCGAGCCCGGCGGGTACCTGTTCTACGACAACACCAAGCCGCTGCCGCCCTCGAAATTCCGCGACGACGTCAACGTCATCGGCATGCCGCTCACCGAGATCAGCAACGCCACCTTCACCGACGCGCGCGAGCGGCAGCTGTTCAAGAACATCATCTACGTCGGCGCGCTCTCGGCGCTCATGGACATCGAGCCCGGAGTGATCGCCGAGCTGATCGGCGAGCAATACAAGGGCAAGGAAAAGCTCCTCAAGCCCAATCTCAATGCCTTCCAGATGGGCTTCAACTACGCCGGCGAGAAGCTGAAGGGCATGCTCGGCCTGAAGGTGAAGCGCGCCTACGCGGTCGGCGACCGGATCTTCATGGAAGGCAACGCCGCGGCCGCGCTCGGCTGCGTCTACGGCGGGGCGACGGTGTGCGCCTGGTACCCGATCACGCCCTCGTCTTCCCTGGCGGAGGCGTTCACCCGCTACTGCCAGAAGCTGCGCGTCGACCCGGACTCCGGCAAGAACAAGTTCGCCATCATCCAGGCCGAAGACGAGCTCGCCTCGATCGGCATCGTCTGCGGCGCGGGCTGGAACGGGGCGCGCGCCTTCACCGCGACCTCCGGCCCCGGGATATCGCTGATGAGCGAGTTCGTGGGCCTCGCGTACTTCGCCGAGATTCCGGCGGTGATCATCGACGTCCAGCGCGGCGGGCCTTCCACCGGCATGCCGACACGCACGCAGCAGTCGGACGTCCTGAAGTGCGCCTACCTCTCGCACGGCGACACCAAGCACGTGCTCCTCTTTCCCGAGGATCCGCACGAGTGCTTCAATTTCGGGGCGCTGTCGCTCGATCTCGCCGAGCGGCTGCAGACACCGGTGTTCCTGATGACGGATCTGGATATCGGCATGAACCAGCGGCTGTGCAAGCCCCTGCAGTGGGACGACGCCCGCGTCTACGACCGCGGCAAGGTCATGACCGCCGAGATGCTGGATGGCGGCAAGGAATTCGGGCGCTACCTCGACGTCGACGGCGACGGCATCCCGTACCGCACCTATCCGGGAACGCACGAATCGAAGGGCGCCTACTTCACGCGCGGCACGAGCAAGAACCCCTACGCGGTGTACTCCGAGGCGGGCGCCGATTACGCCTACAACATGGAGCGCCTGCTGAAGAAGCACGACTTCGCCAAGACGCTCTTGCCCAAGCCGCTGCTGACGCCGGCGCGCGAGCCGGCGCGCTTCGGCTGCATCTACTATGGCTCGACCTCGCCGTCGATGCACGAGGCGCTGGAGGCACTGGCGGACAAAGGCATCTTCGTCAACGCGCTGCGCGTGCGCGCCTTCCCGTTCCAGGACGAGATCTACGACTTCTGCCAGTCGCATGCCAAGGTGTTCGTGGTGGAGCAGAACCGCGATGCGCAGCTGAAGACGCTGCTGGTCAACGAGGCGGGCGTCAACCCGGCCTGCCTGATTTCGGTGCTGCACTACGACGGCACGCCGATCACGGCGCGCTTCATCGCCAGGGAGATTTCCGAGATCGTGTCGGCCCTGAACGTGCGGCCGATCAAGAAGGACAAGGCCGCGTGACCTACGTACTGAAGCCCAAGCTGCACCACCCGATGCTGGCGAAGAACAAGCTGGGGTTTACCCGGCGGGATTACGAGGGGAAGGTGTCCACGCTGTGCGCGGGCTGCGGCCACGACTCGATTTCCGCCGCGCTGATCCAGGCCTTCTTCCAGCTCGACATCCAGCCGCACCGTGTGGCGAAGCTGTCCGGAATTGGTTGTTCTTCGAAGACGCCGGATTATTTTTTGGGGAATTCCCACGGGTTCAACACCGTGCACGGGCGCATGCCGTCGGTGCTGACCGGGGCGAACCTGGCGAACCGTGATTTGATTTATCTGGGCGTATCCGGCGACGGCGATTCGGCGTCCATCGGCCTGGGGCAGTTCGCGCACGTCATGCGGCGCGGCGTCAACATGACCTACATCCTGGAGAACAACGGCGTGTACGGCCTGACCAAGGGCCAGTTCTCGGCGACCGCGGACAAGGGCTCGAAGGCGAAAAAGGGCATGGTGAATGCCGATGCAGCGGTGGATACCGTGTCGCTCGCGCTGCTGATGGGCGCGACGTTCGTGGCGCGAAGCTTTTCCGGCGACAAGCAGCAGCTCACGCCGCTCGTCGAGGCGGCGATCTGGCATCAGGGGGCGGCGTTCATCGACGTGATCTCGCCCTGCGTCGCCTTCAACAACCACCCGGGCTCGACCAAGAGCTACGACTACGTGCGCGAGCACAACGAGGCGGTGAACCGCCTGGATTTCTGGCCCAGCCGCGACGCGATCACGGTGGATTACTCCGAGGGCGGCGTCATCGAGGTGCCGCAGCACGACGGCTCGATCATCAAGCTGCGCAAGCTCGACGCGGAGTACGACCCGTCGGACAAGATCAACGCGATTACCCACATCGCGCAGGCGGCGGCGAAGGGGGAGGTCCTCACCGGCCTGCTGTACCTGGCGCCGGACGCGGAGGACCTGCACCAGCACCTCAATACTTTTGAGGCGCCGTTCAACCGGCTCGGGGAGAAGGAGCTGTGCCCGGGTTCGGCCTTGCTTGACAAGATCAACGCCGGCTTGCGCTGAGCGGCGAGGGGCAGGACCGCCATGAGCCGCATCATCGACAAGCTCAAACAGGCCGAGCGCGGCGCGGCCAAGTTGCAACAGCAGACCGGGGAGTTGCGCGAGCGCATCGAGGGCGAGCGCGGCGCCGAGCAGACCCAGCAGGCCAGGATCATCGAGGAAAAACGCGGCCTTGACCTGGCGCGCGAGCGCCAGACCGCCGAGGCGGAGCTGCGGCGCATCGCGCACTCCCGGGCCGAGGCCGAGACCAAGGCAGCGCGGCTGATCGCCGACCGCGAGCGCGCCGAGGCGCATGCCTTGTCCGAGGCGCGCGCGCGCGAGCAGGCGGAGCGGCGCGCGACCGAGCTGGCCGAGGCGCGAAGGCGCCAGGAGGATGCCGCCGCGCAGCATGCGCGCGAGCGCGCCGAGGCCGAAGCCAAGGCCGCGGCGCTCATGCGCGAGCGGCTGTCCGCGGAGGAGCAGACCCGGCGCGGGGTCGCGGCGCGCGCCGACGCCGAGCGCCGGGCGCACGATTCCGCGCGCGAGCGCGACGCGGCGGAGAAAAAGCTCAAGCGCGAGATCGAGTCGCGCAGCGCTGCGGAAGCCGAGGCGACGCGCCTGGCCGAGGAGCGCAAGGCGATCGAATCGGCGGCGGAGGAACAGGCGCGGCGTAACGCCGAAGCCGAGCGCAAGGCGGCCCAGCTCGCCGAGGAACGCGCGCGGCGCGAGAACGAAGCGGCGCTGGCCGCGGCGGCGCGCGCCGAGGCGAGCGAGGCGGCGCGCGTCGTGGCGCAGGAGCGCGCGGCGGCGGAAAAGCGCGCCCTTGCCGCCACGCGCGAGCGCGAAGCCAAGGATGCGCAGGCCACGCACCGCGCGCAGGCGCGCGCGCAGGCCGAGCAGGAGGCTGCACGGCTCGCCGAGGAGCGCCACGAGGTCGAAGAGCGCGCCCTGGCGCAGGCGCGCGAGCGCGAGCAGACCGAAGCCACGGCGGCGGCACTCGCCGAGGAGCGGCAGCGCCTGGACCGGGCGGCCGAAGCGAAGGCGCGCGAGCGCGCGCAGGCCGGGGCGCAAGCCGCGGAAGCTGCGCAGCTGCGTGCGGTTGCCGAGCGCGAAGCGACGGGCGCGGCGCAGGCGCGCGCCGCAGCCGAGGCCGCAGCGGCGCAGCGCACGCTCGAGCACGAGGCGGCCGATGCCGAGCTGGCACAGGCGGCGCGCGACCGGGAGGCGGCGCAGACCGAGGCACTAATCGCAGTAAGTGCGAAGCACGCGGCCGAGCAGGCGGCGCGGCGCGCCGCCGGGGAGCGGCTCGCGGCGGAGCAGGCGGCGACGGCGCAAGCCGCGGCGCAGGCGCAGACCGAGGCGGCGCTGCGCGACGAGGCCGAGGCGCGCCGGCAGATGGACACCGAGCTCGAGCGTGCTCTGCGCACGCGTGCCGAAGTCGAGCGGCAGGCGGCGCAGGCCGCGCGGGCCCGCCACAAGGCGGAGGCGGGCGCCCGCGAGCAGGCCGCGGCGCGCGCCAAGACCGAGCGCGCGGCGGCTGCGACGGCCGCGGAGCGCGCCGAGCGCGAGCAGCGCGCAGCGCAGGAGTCAAGCGCCCGTGCCGGCGAGGAGGCGAGCGCCAAACGCAGCGCCGCTGAGCGCATGGCCTCGGAGCGTGCCCTGGCGGCGGCCGCCGAGGAGCATATTGCCGCGGACGCGCGGCGCGAAGCCGAAGCGCTGCAACGGCGGCAGCTCGACGGCGAGCTCGAGCGCGCGGCGCGCGAGCGCCTGCGCGCGGAGGAACGCGCCGCGCGGCAGGCGCGGGCGAGCGCCAAGGCGGAAGCGCACGCGCTCGAGCGCAGCCGCGCCCGGCACGAGGCCGAGCGCCGGGTCGAGGCGCGCGTCGCCGAGGCGCAGGCCGACACGGTGCGCGCCGAGCAGTTGGGGGAAGAACGTCATGCGCTCGACGCCGAGACTGCCGCGGCAAGGCTCAGGCACGGGCCGCGGCGCCCACGGCCGTGGCTTGTGATCGGATTTGCCCTGGCGGCGGCATTTGCAGTCGGCAACCAGATCGGTCCGCTGGGCAGCCGGGCGCCCGAGCCGGCGCCGGTTGCCGCATCGGCCACCGGGCCCGTCATGGCCGACCGCGGCGAACGCCGCTTCGAGATGCGCCTCGAGCGCGACGCACAAGCTTTCGGCGCCCGGGCGCAGGCGCTTCAGGGCGCGCGGGGGAAGGCCCCGCGCTGAAGCCGGGACTCGGGTTCTAGGAACTGCAGGACAGCGCCGAGCACCCGGCCTTGTGCCGCGCCCACTCCGGACGGCGCTCGGCGAGAGCGTCATTCTCCGGCAGCTCGTCGTACGGCCGCTCCAGCACTTTCATCAGCCGCTCCAGAACGGCAGCATCGCCTTCGGCAAGCGAGTCGATCGCCTGCTGCGCCAGGTAGTTCCTGGGAACGTACTTCGGGTTGACGCCGTTCATGCGCTGCGCCCGAGCGGCCGCAGATCCCCCATCGCGGGCAGCGCGCGCCAGATACCGGCGCAGCCACGCAGCCAGGCGCGCGACGTGCGCCGCCGGAGTCTCTGCGTAGAACGACCGCCGCAGCGGCGCGACCAGTTGCGCGTCGTCACCAGACTCAGTAACCGAAGAAAGTCCGCGGAAGAAAAGCGTGAAGTCAGTCTCCACGCCATTCAGCACCGCGAACAGCCCAGTGAGGAGATCCTCGTCGCCTTCCTGATCGAGCGCCGCCAGGCCGAGCTTCTGCGCCAAAGCGCGGCCGAAGCTCTCCTGGTAGACGTCGCCATAGAGTTCCAGCCCCGCTTCCAGATCCTCCTTGGGCATCAAAGGCAGCAGCGCCTCGGCGAACCGCGCCAGGTTCCACAGCGCGATCTGCGGCTGATTGCCGTAGCAGTAGCGCCGCTCCTCGGCGTCGGTGGTGTTCGGCGTCCACATCGGGTCGTAGCCCTCGAGCCAGCCGTAGGGGCCGTAGTCGATGGTCAAGCCGAGCACGCACATGTTGTCGGTGTTCATGACGCCGTGCACGAAGCCCAGGCGCATCCAGTCCGACATCAGGACCGCGGTCCGGCGGCAGATCTCGTGGAACCACGCTGTCAACGAACCAGCTTCCGGGAAGTGCCGGCGCATCACGTAGTCCACCAGCCGCTTCAGTTCCTCGGCCTCGCCATGCGCGGCATGGATCTGGAAATTGCCGAAGCGCAGGAACGAAGGCGCCACGCGGCACACCACCGCGCCGGGCTCGGCCTGCGGATTGCCGTCGTAGAACATGTCGCGGATCACGGATTCGCCGGTGCCGACCAAAGACAGGGCGCGCGTCGTCGGCACGCCCAGGAAATGCATCGCCTCGCTGCACAGGAATTCGCGCAGCGAGGAGCGCAGCACCGCGCGCCCGTCCGCGGTGCGCGAATAGGGCGTCAGGCCGGCGCCCTTCAGCTGCAATTCCTGCCGCGAGCCGTCGCGCGCGATCAGTTCGCCCAGGGTGATGGCGCGCCCGTCGCCGAGCTGTCCCGCCCAGACGCCGAACTGGTGGCCGCCGTAGCGCGCCGCATAGGGCTCCATGCCCGGCAGGACGCGGTTGCCCGCCAGCACCTCTGTGCCGGGGCCGGTGGCCGCCGGGCGGGCGAGCCCGAGCTGTTGGCCCAGGGCATCGGACCAGGCGAGCAGGCGCGGCGCCGCCACCGCCGTCGGCGCGACCCGCGTGTAGTTCGCCTTCAGCACCAGCCGCCGGGTGTTCAAAGCCGCGGCATCGGCCGGCAAATCGCGCACGAAGGTATTCTCGAACCGCGCGTCGCTCAGTTCGAGAAGCGCGCTGCCGCGAGGCGCCAATGCGGAATTCATGCGCCGATGCTAGCGCAGTTCCTGCTGCTACCATTCCGAACGACCATTGCGAGGAAAGGGGTGTGACGCCATGATTCGCGCGCTGCTAGTGGGAGCCTTGCTTGCCACCAGCGCACAGGCCCAGGACATCGCCCCGCGCATCGCCGGCACCATCGAGCTCACCGACGGCGACGTCCTGCTCGAAGGCAAGGACCGCAAGACCCGCCTGCCGGTCAACAGCGAAAACGTGTTCGAGGGCGACACGGTCACGACCTTCCCGAACGGCGAAATCCACCTGCAGATGGCCGACGGGGCTTCCCTCATCGTGCGCGAGAATTCCAAGATCACGATCGCCGAGTACGTCGCCGACGGCGGCGAGGGCGACCGCAGCCTGATCGAGCTCGCCAAGGGGGCGCTGCGGTCGATCACCGGCTGGATCGGACAGTACAACCGCTCGAACTACAAGATACGCACGCCGCTCGTCACCATCGGCGTTCGCGGCACCGACCACGAGCCCTCGCACCTCCTCGATGGCGATCCGCGCGGCGAGCCGGGGAGCTACGACAAGGTGAACGAGGGCCGCGCTTTCATGCAGGGCCCGGATGGAGTGGTCGAAGTGCCCGCGAACCGCGCGGTGTTCCGTGCGCGGGCGCGCGGCGCGCGGCCGCGGCTGCTCGCGTCGGTGCCGGCCTTCTTCAGGCCGGGACGGTTCGAACGGCGCTTCGTGGAACGCGCGCGCGGCGCGCGCAAGACGATCGTCGAGCGCCGCCAGGCGCGAAGGGAATTTCTGAGGCGCGAGCGGGGCGGGCGGCAGCTGCAACCCAACCGCTCGCTGAAGGATGCGCCGCGCCGCGAGCTGCGCAAGGCCGAGCGGCCGCCGCGCCCGCAGGCCCAGGAGCGCCGCGAGCGCCGCCGCTCAGCGCGTGACCAGCGCCAGTAGCTGGTCCATCGTCTGGTCGGCCCAGAACTCAGGATCCTTGTCGATCTCCGCCTCGCCCTTCGCGACGACGTCCTTCGCCACCTTCCGGCGTTCGCAGTAGCCGCGCCAGAACTGCTTCACTTCTTCGGAGGACATGTTCATGGGGGGAATTCTGTCCTGCTACACTGCAGGCTGGCAACCACGAAAGGAGGTGATCCAGTGAGAGACGACCAAGGCACCACCGGCAGGCTGGACTCCGCAACCGGATCATTTCGCGGTCAAGGGAGCATCGCCAGCTGACAAGCCGGCCGTGCCTTAACAGCAGGAAAAGCGCCCCGGGCGGGATACCGACCGGGGCGTTTCATTTCAGGGGCTTACTTCCAGGGCAGGCGCCCCGGCTTGGCCGGCGCGACGGGCTTCACGGGCTGCTTGGGCTTCTTCTTCTCGCGGTTGCTGCGCTGCGTTCCCTTGGGCATTCGAGTACTCCTTGTCAGTGGCGCATTATCCGCCAGATGGGCGCCGCATGAAGCTCGGTCGGCACGACCTGGAACAAATCACGTCGGCGACGCTGGCGCACTACGGCCAGCGCGTGGACGATTTCCGGCGCGGCACGAAGGACCACGACGTCAGCCAGAACGTCGCCGAATTGCTGCGCCACATCGAGGGCGCGCCGCCGTTTCGCATACTCGATCTGGGCTGCGGGCCGGGCAGGGATCTGAAGACGTTCAAGGACCTGGGGCATGCGCCGGTCGGCCTCGAAGGGCTGCCCGCGTTTGCCGGCATGGCGCGCGCGGCAACCGGCTGCGAGGTGCTGGAACAGGATTTCCTCGCGCTCGATCTGCCGCCGGCGAGCTTCGACGGCATCTTCGCCAACGCCTCGCTCTTTCACGTGCCCACCCAGGAGCTGCCGCGTGTGCTGCGGGAACTGAAGCGCGCCCTCAAGCCGCGCGGCGTGCTCTTCTGCTCGAACCCGCACGGCGGCAACGAGGAGGGCTGGAACCGCGGCCGCTACGGCGCGTTCCTCGACTGGGAAACGTGGCGGGCATTCGCCGCCGGCGCCGGGTTCGCCGAGTTGAACCACTACTACCGCCCTGCCGGACTGCCGCGCGAATCGCAGCCCTGGCTGGCGAGCAGCTGGCGCGCGTGACGCTGATGCCGAAGGGCGGCATGCCGCCGCGGGTAAGCCTCAGGACCTGATCACGCGCCGGGCTCGTCCAGCCGCAGCACCTGCCAGAGCACTTCCTCGAGCATCTTCTTGCTGTAGGGCTTGGTGACGTAGCCGTCGGCGCCCAGGCCGAGCCCGCGCTGGACGTCCGTCGGATCGTCCTTCACGGTCAGCATGACGACGGGTAATAGGGCGTGCGTCGGGTGGCTGCGCAGGCCGGCGAGGATATCGAAGCCGTCGCCGTCCGGCAGCAGGATATCGAGCAGCAGCAGGTCGGGCGCCTCGTACCTGTTCAACGATTCCTGCAGCGCGCCGGCCGAATCCGCGGCGCGCGACGCGAATCCCGCCAGTTTCACCCGCAGCTGCGCGAGCGCCAGCTGGTCGGGGTCGTCCTCGACGATCAGCACCACGGTCTCCGCGGGCGCCTTGCTCGAGGGTGGCCGGTTCTTGATGCGCTCGGTCGCGAGGTACACGCCCTTGCGCGTAAGCGCGCTGTCGGCGGCCTGCGCGTCCCGCGCGAGCCGCGCCCGGTCCTCGGCGATCAGCTGCGGCAGCTTGAAGCCGCCGGTGAAATCGAGGTCGTGCACCGCCTCGTCCGCGCGCGATTCGACCAGGCCGAGCTCCTCGAGCTCGGCCAGCCACTCGAGGATCAGCTGGTTGGAATAGCGGCGCAGGTAGCCGCGCAGCACGTCGGCGTGCATCTCGGTGTCGAGCATGCCGAGGATGCGCCGGTAGGCAGCGGGCACCGCGTGGTCCTCTTTTTCCCACGCGCGACGCCCCGATGTGGACAGGCGATAGATGTGACCGGCCATGCGGCAGACTATAGGCGCTTGCGCGCCTCAGTTCCTGACGAAAAGCGTCACCAGCGGCTGCGGCCCGCGCTGCGCGCTCCAGTGGCCGTGCACCGCGGCATCGAAGGTCTCGCCGGCGGGCAGCGTGTCCGCCGAATAGAAATGTTCGCCGGGCTTGAAGACGCGAGCGCCGCCGTCGCGCAGCCCGATCTCCATCTCGCCCTCGAGGATGAACACCCACTGCGGAGCCGGCGTGCAGTGCCAGTCGCTGCGAAAGCCCACGGGACTGCGCCGCAGCTGGTAACCCGCGCCCGGGTACACTGGGGAAAGCAGGGTCTGCGGCGTGCCCTCGGTGAGCAGCACTTCTTCCTCGCGGAAGCGGGCGCGGCCGTCGCGATCCGTGAACAGCACCACTTTGACGAATGTGCGCATGGCGACACTTTAACGGAGAGGCGGCGTGAAAATCTGCGTATTCGGCGCCGGCGCGGTGGGCGGTCATTTTGCTGCGCAACTGGCGGCCGCGGGGCACGACGTGTCGGTCGTCGCGCGCGGCGCGCACCTCGTGGCGATGCGCCGCAACGGCCTCACCCTGCTCAAGGGCGAGCGGCGCATCGTGGCGCGGGTGCACGCGGCGGAGCACGCGGCGGACCTCGGCCGCGTGGACTGCGTGCTCGTGGCGCTGAAAGCCACCGGCCTCGGCGCGCTCGCGGCCGGCATCGGTCCGCTGCTCGGACCCGACACGGGCGTGGTTTTCGCGCAGAACGGCATTCCCTGGTGGTACGCGCAGGGGCTCGCTGGCCGGCCGCCACCACCGGCCGAGCTGCAGCGGCTCGACCCGGGCGGGGCGCTGGCGCGTGCGGTGGCGCCCCACAGGGTGATCGGCGGGGTGATCTACTCGGCCAACGAAGTGGTCGAGCCTGGGGTGGTGCGCAACAACGCACCGCAGCGCAACGTGCTGGTGCTGGGCGAGCCCGACGGCAAAGCCTCCGGCCGTGTTGCCGCATTGCGCGCGGCGCTCGAGCAGGCCGAAATCCAGGCGCCGGTCGAAACCGATATCCGCCGCTCCGTCTGGGCGAAGCTCCTCATCAACGTCGGCAGCTCGGCGATCGGCGTCGTGACCGGCGAGTCGGTGAAGGAGGCGATGGCCGACCCGGCACTCGCCGAGCTGCGGCGGCGCGTGCACGACGAGGCCAAAAGGGTGGCGCAGGCGCACGGCGTCGACACCGAGGGTGCACCGCTGCCGCCGCCGCACCAGTCCGGCGGCCCGCAGCACAAGACGTCGATGCTGCAGGACTACGAGCGCGGCCGGCCGATGGAGATCGACGCCATCCTCATGGCGCCGCTCTGGTTCGCGCGCGCCGCCGGCGTGGCGGCGCCGGCGCTCGAAGCCCTGGCGGCGCTCGCCGCCCACAAGGCGCGGGCCAAAGGCCTGGCCTGAAAATAAAAAGGCCCGCTCGCGCGGGCCTTTCGTCTGTACGGTGGGCCGATGGCCCACCCTACGGCACTACATCGGCTTGATGTTCGTCGCCTGGTCGCCTTTCGGTCCCGTGGTGACGTCGAAAGAGACCTTCTGGCCGTCCTTCAGGCTCTTGAAGCCCGAACCCTGGATCGCGGAAAAATGCGCGAACAGGTCCTTGCCGCCGCCGTCCGGGGTGATGAAGCCAAAGCCCTTCGCGTCGTTGAACCACTTGACTGTTCCTGTTGCCATGTCGAATTGCCTCTCAGTAAAAATTAACGGGTCACGGGCTTTCGCCCACTGCCGGAACACCAAGTAGAAGACGCGGGAAGAACAAGTGCCTGCGGAACTGCTTGAGGAAACCAGCGGCGCGGATTATACATGAACGTGTTTCGCGTCAAGCGCGGCCGCGGAGCAGAAGGTAGACTAGCTGCGGTGAGCCAGAACGACGCCCGGCCGGTCATCCTCGCGGTAGACGACGCGGAAGACCTTCTTGCCCTGATCGGCAAAGCGCTTGCCGGCAATTACGAGGTGAAGCTTGCCACCGACGGCGGCGAGGCGCTGACGCTCGCCGCGGCGGCGCCGCAGCCCGACCTGATCCTGCTCGACGTCGAGATGCCGGGCGCCACCGGCTTCGAAATCTGCCTGCTGCTCAAGGAGGACCCGGCCACGGCGCACATCCCGGTGATCTTCCTCACCGGCCGCGTCGAGCCCGCCGAGCAGCTCGAAGGGCTCGACGCCGGCGCGGTGGACTATCTCACCAAGCCGATCAATGCCAAGCTGCTGCTGGCGCGGGTGCGCATCCACCTCGCGCTCGCCGGCCGCCAGGCGGCGCTCGAGCGCGAAGTGCAGCAGCGCACCGCGCAGCTCGAGGACGCGCGCTCGCAGCTCATCCGGCGCCTGGCGCGCGCCATGGAATTCCACGAGAGCGCCGCCGCCGGCAACCGCGTGGCGCGCATCAGCCAGTACGCCAGGCTCATCGCCCAGGCCGCCGGCATGAAGCCCGAGGTCGCCGAGCTGCTGCAGAAAGCCTCGCCGCTCTACGACATCGGCAAGATGGGCGTGCCCGCTGAAGTTCTGCGCAAGCCTGGAAAGCTCTCGGCGCCCGAGCTCGAACGCGTACGGCGCCACCCACAGCTCGGCGCCGAGATCATCGGCGAGCACCAAGACCCGGTGCTGGCGCTCGCCGCCAAGCTCGCGCTCACGCACCACGAGCGCTGGGACGGCACCGGCTACCCCAAGAAGCTCAAGGGCAACGACATTCCCTGGCCGGGCCGCGCCATGGCGCTGGTCGACGCCTTCGAGTCCATGACCACCACGCAGTTCTACCGCCAGAAGCCATTAACTATCGACGAGGCGGCGAAGCTGATCAAGGACGGCTTCGGCACGCAGTTCGATCCCTCGCTTGCCGAGGCCTTCGCCAAGGCGCTGCCGATGATGCGCAAGGTGCGCGACGCTTATTCCGACGCGCTCGGCGACCTGATCAATCTGGACTTCAGCCCGACGCGCAACGCGCCGGCGGCCGCGGCCGCGGAGGCGCCGCCCAAGGCGGCGCCGGCCAGAGCGGCACCGGCCAAGCCGGACGTCGCCGCCAAGGCGGCCGCCGCGGTGGCGGCGGCCAGGGCCAGGCTTCGGGCCAAGCGCTAGCGACCTCGCTTGCCGCAAGCCCGCTCCGCTTCGACCGCAGCGCTGACGCTCCTCGCGCTCGGCGTCGTCTACGGCGACATCGGCACCAGCCCGCTGTATGCCGTGCGCGAAACCTTCGCCCCGGGGCACGGCATCCCGCTCACCGACGCTGCCGTGCTCGGCGGCCTGTCGACGATCTTCTGGATCCTGATGATCGTCGTGTCGCTGAAATACGTGACGCTGGTGATGCGCGCCGACAACAAGGGCGAGGGCGGCATCATGGCGCTGCTCGCGCTCGCCTCGCGCGCCTTGCGCGGGCACGCGCGCTGGCGCGCGCCGGTGATGCTGGCGGGCGTGATCGGCGCGTCGCTGTTTTTCGGCGAGGCAGTGCTGACGCCGGCGATCTCGGTGCTCTCGGCGGTCGAAGGGCTGTCGCTCGGCGCGGCCGGCGCCGAGCGCGACCTGGTGCCGCTCGCCGCCGGCGTGCTGGCGGCGCTGTTCCTCATGCAGCGGCACGGCACCGGGGCGGTCGGTGCGCTCTTCGGCCCGGTGTGCGCGCTGTGGTTCGCAACGCTCGGCGCGTCGGGCATCTGGAACATCGCGCAGAACCCTGCGGTGCTCGGCGCGCTCAACCCGGTGCACGCGCTCGGCTTCGTCACCGGCTACGGCGCCAGCTCGTTCGTGGTGCTCGGCTCGGTGCTGCTCGCCATCACCGGCGCCGAGGCGCTGTACGCGGACATGGGCCACTTCGGCAAGAAGGCGGTGCGCATCGCCTGGTTCGGGATGGTGGCGCCGGCGCTGGTGCTCAACTATTTCGGCCAGGGGGCGCTGCTGATGCGGGACGCTACGGCGATCACCAGCCCCTTTTACCTCGCGTTTCCGCCCTGGGCGCTGTACCCCATGGTGGCGCTCGCCACCGCGGCGACGGTGATCGCCTCGCAGGCGACAATTTCCGGTGCCTTCTCGGTGACGCAGCAGGCGATCCAGCTCGGTTTCCTGCCGCGCATGAAGATCCTGCACACCTCGGCCAGCACCGCCGGGCAGATCTACGTGCCGGCGGTGAACTGGATCCTGTTTGCCGCGGTGCTGGGCGCGGTGGTCGGCTTTGGCTCCTCCGAGCGGCTGGCCTCGGCCTACGGCGTGGCGGTCATGGGGACCATGATGGCGACGACGATCCTCACCTTCTTCGTCATCCGCTTTGGCTGGGGCTATCCGCTGTGGCTGTGCGCAGCCGCGAGCGGCTTCTTCCTGGCGATCGAGGCGACGCTGTTCTCCTCGGCGCTGCTCAAGGTGCCCGACGGCGGCTGGCTGCCGCTCGTGCTCGGCGTCATCGCCTGCAGCCTGATGCTCACCTGGCGGCGCGGGCGGCTGCTGGCGCGCGTGCGCCTGTCCACGGTGCCGCTCAAGCGGCTGCTCGAATCGCTGATGCGCGAGCCGCCGGTGCGCGTTCCGGGCACGGCGGTGTTCCTGACCACCAATCCGGACTCGACGCCGCCGGCACTGCTGCACAACCTGAACCACAACAAGGTATTGCATGAGCGCGTGGTCTTCCTCACGATCGAGGTTGGCGACGAGCCGATGGTGAGCGCCGAGCAGCGCATCGAGCTCGAGCTCCTGGAACAGGGCTTCTGGAAGATGACGCTGCGCTACGGATTCATGCAGAACCCGGACGTCGCCCACGATCTGACCACCACCAGCCGCCGCCTCCTGGAATTCGACATGATGACCACTTCGTTCTTCCTCAGCCGCCAGACGCTGGTGCCGGCGGAGCGCGGGCCGCTGGTTGCGCGCTGGAGTGAGCGCCTGTTCACCGCCCTGTCGCGCAACGCCGGCAGCGCCGCGGACTACTTCAACCTGCCCGTCAATCGGGTGATCGAGCTCGGCACCAAGGTGCAGCTCTGATGATCAGCGCCATCGGCTTCCTGGTCGTCGGCGGGCTGATGCTCGCCATGGGCCTGCTGTCGCCGTTCATGCGGCGCCTGCCGCTGACGATGGCGATCGTCTATCTGGCCGTGGGCATGATCGTCGGCCCGACGGTGCTCGGCCTGTTCCACTTCAACCCGCTCAAGGAGTCGGCGGTGCTCGAGGTGCTGACCGAAGCGGCGGTGCTGGTCTCCTTGTTCGCCGCGGGCGTGAAGCTGCCGGCGCCGGTGACCTGGGCGCGCTGGCGCTCGCCGGTGCTGCTCGCGTTCGTGTCGATCGCGATCACGGTCATCCTGGTCGCCGCCTTCGGCTATTACCTGCTCGAGCTGCCGCTGGGCGCCGCCCTGCTGCTCGGCGCGATCCTTGCGCCCACCGATCCGGTGCTCGCGGGCGACGTGCAGGTGCGCCACGCCGAAGACCGGGACCGGCTGCGCTTCAACCTCACCTGCGAAGCCGGCATGAACGACGGTAGCGCGTTTCCCTTTGTGATGCTGGGCCTGGGACTCCTCGGCCTGCACGAGCTGGGCGCGCTCGGCCTGCGCTGGGTGCTGGTCGACGTGCTCTGGGCGACGGCAGGCGGGATCGCCCTCGGCGTCGCCGGCGGCGTGGCGATCGCGCATCTCGCCGCCCGGCTGCGGCGCGCCGACCCCGACAGCGAGCGCTACGACGACATGATCGGCCTGGGCATGATCGGCGCGGTCTACGGCCTCGCGGTACTGGCCCAGACCTGGGGATTCCTGGCGGTGTTCTTCGCCGCGGTGGCACTGCGCCAGACCGAGCTCGGCCTGGCCGGCGCGCCGGCGCCGGAACCGACCGCCGGCGACGACGCGCCGCCGATCGCGCAGGTGAGCGTCGATTCGCTGGTCTTCAAGGAGCACCTGGAGCGGCTCTCCGAGATCCTGCTCGTGCTGCTGATCGGCGGCACGCTGTTTCTGGATTCGTGGAGCTGGCGCGCGGTGAGCCTGGCGCTGTTCGTGTTCGTCGTCGCGCGGCCGCTGAGCGTGCTCGCCGGACTGTCGGGCACGCGCACGCCCTGGCCGATGCGCGGCATGATCGGCTGGTTCGGCGTGCGCGGCATCGGTTCGCTCTATTACCTGATGTACGCCATCGAGCACGGCTTGCCGGAGCCGCTCGCGCTCGAGTTGATCCACCTGACGCTCATCGTCGTGACGCTGTCGATCGTGATGCACGGTTTGAGCGTGAAGCCGCTGATGCTGGGCTACTGGCACGGACGCAAGACGGCATGACGATCCGCACGCGCCTGTTCGCCGCGCTCAACGCGCGCGCCTTCTACGGCTGGACCATCCTCGCCGTGGCCGGCTTGGGATTCTTCGCCAGCGGCCCGGGGCAATCGCACACCTTCAGTGTGTTCGTCGGTCCCATCGGCAGGGACCTCGGCCTGTCGAAAACTGCGATCGCCGGGGCTTACGGCATCGCCACCCTGGTCGCCGCGTTCCTGCTGCCGAAGATGGGCCGGCTCGTCGACCGCTACGGTGCGCGGCGCATGACCAGCGTCGTTGCACTGCTGCTCGGTGTCGCCTGTGTCGCTTTCGGCGCGGTGGGCGGCCTCGTCACGCTCGCCCTCGGCTTCGGCGCGCTGCGCTTTCTCGGCCAGGGCTCGCTCATGATGAACTCGGCGAACATGGTCGCGCAGTGGTTCAGCCGCAAGCGCGGCTTCGCCACGGGCCTGATGTCGCTCGGCTTCGCCGCCTCGATGGCCGTGCATCCGCCGCTCGGCCAGTTCCTCATTGCGCAGCTCGGCTGGCGCTGGGCATGGGTGATCCTCGGGCTCACGACGTGGCTCATCCTGCTGCCGCCGGTGCTGCTGCTGGTGATCGACAAGCCCGAGGACCAGGGGCTGCGCCCCGACGGCGACGCCGCCGCCGCGGCGAGCGCGCCCGCGGCGGCGATCGACGGCCTGGATCTGCCCGCGGCGCTGCGCACGCCGACTTTCTATCTCCTTGCCGCCGGCTGGTTCGCGATGGCGATGCTGGTGACCACGCTGCACTTCTACCAAGTGTCGATCCTCACCGCGCAGGGCGTGGCCGCCGCGATCGCGGCGCGCGTGTTTCCGGTCTCGGCGCTGGTGCTCGCGGTGTCGATGCCGCTCGTCGGGCGCATGTTCGATCGCGTGCGCACGCGCTACGTGTTCGCCGCGGGCCTCGTGGTGATGGCGGCGGCGCTCGTCGGCGTGACGCTGGTGAGCGATCTCGCCAGCGCCATCGCCTATGCTGCGCTCTTCGGCCTCAACAACGCCTTCAGCCTCACCCTGTTCGGCTACCTGATGCCGCGTTACTTCGGGCGCAAGCACGTGGGAACCCTGCAGGGCACGGGGCAGATGGTGGCGGTGGTGGGCGCCTCGCTCGGCCCGCTGCCGGTGGGCTTCGCCTTCGACTACCTCGGCAGCCCGACGCTCGTCCTGCGCCTGCTCGCGCTCATCCCGATCGCCTGCGCGCTCGCCGCCGCGCTTTACCTGCGCACGCCCAAGGGCGTGTCCCATCCCGCGCACCTGGAGTGACCATGGCCCACCTCGACATCGCCCCCGGCGAAGCCCTGTACTACGAATACGACGCGCCCGGCGCCGCAGGCGCGACGTACGTGTTCGTCAACGCGCTCACCGGCAACACCGGCACCTGGCAGCACGCCGAGATCGGACCGGCGCTGCGCGCTGCCGGCTATGGCACGCTGGCGTGGAACTTCCGCGGCCAGGCGCAGACGCGCTTCGGCGCGGACACCGCGCTCACGCCGAAGCTCGTGGTCGAGGACCTGAAGCGGCTAGTCGCGCAGATCAAGCCGCCGAAGCCGATCGTGGTCGGCCTGTCGATCGGCGGCCTGTTCGCGGCGCAGGCGGTGCTCGCCGGCATGCCCGCCGCAGCGCTGGTGCTCATCAACACGCTGCGCAAGCCCGGCGTGCGCCTGGAATGGATCAACCAGGCGACGGCGGCGCTGGCGCGCGCCGGCGGCACGCGCCTCATCATGGAGGCGAACCTGCCGCAGCTCGTCAACCCGGAGCAGCTCGCGGCGATGCGCGCGGGCGTATTCGCCGCTGAGCCCTATCAGCCGATGGACCGCGCCGACGGACTGTACCGCCTGATCGAGGGCTCGCTCGCCACGGACTGGAATTTCCCGTGGGAGAAGCTGAAGCTCCCGGTGTTGTCGATGACCGGGCTGCACGACCGCGTGTTCTACGTGGCGGCGGACGTGGAACAGCTCGCCGCGCGCATCGCGGGACTGAAGCGCATCGAGTTCCGCGACGCGGGCCACCTGATCCCGATGGAGCGCCCGCAGGCCTTCGCGCGCGCGCTGCTCGAATTCACGCGCCGCGACGGGTAGGCACGATGGCGGCCGTGGTCGACCTGCGCAGCGACACCGTAACGCGCCCCTCGGCGGGCATGCGCCGCGCCATGGCCGAGGCCGAAGTCGGCGACGACGTGTTCGGCGACGATCCCACGGTCAACCGCCTGCAGGCGCGCGCGGCGGAGCTCTTCGGCTTCGACGCGTCGCTGTTCTTTCCCACCGGCACGCAGTCCAACCTCGCCGCGCTGATGAGCCACTGCCAGCGCGGCGAAGAGGTGCTGGTGGGCATGGAAGCGCACACCTACCGCTACGAGGCGGGCGGCGGTGCGGTGCTCGGCTCGATCCAGCCGCAGGCGATCGTCAACCGGCCCGACGGCACGCTCGACCTCAAGGAAATCGAGGCCGCCATCAAGCCCGACGACCCGCACTTCGCCAGGACGCGGCTGCTGGCGCTGGAAAATACGATCACCGGGCGTGTCATTCCGCGCCAGTACTTCGGCGAGGCGCTGGCGCTGGCGAAGCGACGCGGATTGTCGACCCACCTCGATGGCGCGCGCATCTTCAACGCCGCCGTCAAGCTCGGCATGCCGGTGAAGGAACTGTGCCACGGCTTCGATTCGGTGTCCTCGTGCCTGTCCAAGGGCCTGGGCGCCCCCGCGGGTACGATGCTCCTCGGCTCGAAGGACTTCATCGCGCGCGCGAAGCGCGCGCGCAAGATCCTCGGCGGCGTCATGCGCCAGGCGGGCGTGCTCGCCGCGGCGGGGCTGTACGCGCTCGAGCACAACGTCGAGCGCCTGGCCGAGGACCATGCCAACGCCGAGCGCCTGGCGAAGGGCATCGGCGCAGCCGCGCCGCAGTCGAACATGGTGTTCATCGATTCGGCCCCCGGCCTCGCAGAGCACCTGGCCAAGCACGGCATCAGCGTGCTGCCGGGGGCGCGCCTGCGCCTCGTGACCCACCTCGACGTCGACGCGGCGGGCATCGAACGGGCGATCGCCGCGTTCAAAAGCTTTAAATAGGGACAGTCCCTATTTGCGTAGGGCGATAAGCAGTCCGGCGAGCGCGACGGCGCAGAACGCGGCGCCGGCGAAGAACGTGGCGCCGGCGCCGTACGCAGTCCATAGCCAGCCGGCCAGCACACTCGCCGCAAGTAGCGCCGCCCCCGAGATCAGGTGGAAAACCCCAAAGGCGGTGCCGCGCAAGTCGGGTGGCGCCGCATCGGCGACGAGCGTAGAGAGCAATCCTTGCGTGAGGCCCATGTGCACGCCCCAGAGCACGATCCCGGCGCCGAGCGCCGCCACCGAGGCGAAGGCGCCGATCGTCAGGTCGGCGGCGATCAGGGCGGCGAGGCCCCAGACCAGCAGCGCGCGCCGGTGGCCGTGGTCGGCCGCCACGCCCGCCGGGTACGAGACCGCCGTGTAGACGACGTTCATGACGACGAGCACCAGCGGTACCAGGGCGAGCGCGACGCCGAGCTCCTGCGCACGCAGCAACAGAAACGCCTCAGAGAAGCGCGCCAGCGTCAGCACCGCGCCGAGCGCGACGATCGCCCAACAGCGGGTGCCCAGCGAGCCGAGGGCGGCGCGCGCCAGGGGATT
>Ga0224512_10000662_pt1 | contig 35499 bp, 29 predicted proteins | sample SF_May12_sed_USG_4_FD_169103 | JGI IMG/M metagenome (GOLD analysis project Ga0224512, IMG submission 169103) | Sediment microbial communities from San Francisco Bay, California, United States - SF_May12_sed_USGS_13 | ecosystem: Environmental > Aquatic > Marine > Sediment | place: USA... | reverse complement strand
AACCCTGGCGGTGGGTATGGGAATCGTGCTCTTCATCTTCATCCTGGCCGGTCCCGGCGACGAAGACGCAGCCTCGGCTTTCCGTCAGCGCCTCCAGGCTTACGGGCGGGGCCGAACTGCCGCGCCTGAGGAGAAAAAGAAGGGATTCCTGGCGAGGATTCCGGGCTTGAGTCGCTTCGCTGCATCGGCGGAAGAGGCCGCCCAACGGCGGGGTCTGCTGAGTGGTATCAATGCGGTCCTCGAGCAAGCGAACATTCCGCTCCGGGGCGGTGAGGCAGTGGCGGCCGGACTCGGACTCAGTGTCATTGCCGGTATCCTGGCCGGCTTGTTCATGAGAAGCTGGATCGCGGCCGGGGTCGGGTTCCTCTTCGTGTTGATGATCGTTGCGGCGGCCATCCAGTTTGCCGGAACGCGGGAAAAGCGGATATTCGAGCGGCAGCTTCCGGATACGCTCACGCTTTTGTCGACGTCTCTTCGGGCCGGTTACTCACTGTTACAGGCGGTTGAGGCAGTGGCAGCGGAGGCTCCGCAACCCACCGGGAGAGAGTTCGGGCGTTCGATTGCCGAATCGCGCCTCGGACGACCCGTCGTTGACACCATGCAGGCGATTGCCGACCGGATGCGTTCCGAAGATTTCAAATGGGCGGTCATGGCGATCGAGATTCAGCGGGAGGTCGGCGGTAACCTCGCCGAGGTCCTGCAAACCGTGGCCGATACCATGCGTCAGCGGAACCGACTCAAGGGTGAGATCAGGGCCCTCACAGCAGAAGGTCGCTTGTCGGCGATTGTGCTCGCACTGTTGCCCATTGTGCTCTTCGCGTTTCTCTTCAGTACTAATCGCAGCTATCTCGAACCACTCTTCACTGAGACGGCCGGGCTTATTGCCATAGCCGTCGGGCTGGGTTTGATGGGTGCAGGCGTGTATTGGCTCAAGAAAATCGTGGATATAGAGGTCTAAATGGATCCCAAACTCTTTGCTGTTGGGTCGGTGTTTGTGGCGATGACCGGGCTTGTGCTCTGGGTCGGCTTCGGTATCGTCCGGGCTCGCAAGGCCGCTACCGAGCGTCTCGCCGTATACGGTTCGGTCGAGCTCATCCGCGACGAGACGCTCAAGAAGCCGGTCGCCGAGCGGGCCATCGCTCCGGTGTTCCTAGCCGTCGGTCGGGTTCTGGCGCGGTTTACTCCGGTGGGTTGGTTGAAGAAGACGCAAAGGCGAATCGTTCTGGCCGGCAGTCCCGGAAATCTGGACGCTAACTCGTGGGCGGTCATCAAGCTCTTGACCTCGATCGGTGCCATCATCTTGTGGTTCTTCCTGCAGGCCGATCTGGAGTTCCGGATGAAAGTCCTGTCGTTCGGTCTGCTGGGCATCCTGGGGTTCTTCGGAGCCGATGTGTGGCTGACCCGCAAGGTTGACGATCGGCGTCTCTCCATGCAAAGGGCGCTTCCCGACGTCCTGGACCTGCTGGTGATCAGCGTCGAGGCCGGCCTCGGGTTTGATTCCGCCATGGCCCGTGTTGTCGGGACGGTGCCCGGTCCGCTCTCCGAGGAGTTCTTCCGCATGTTGCAGGAGACGCGGGTGGGTGTCAGCCGCCGCGACGCAATGCGGCACCTCACCGACCGCACCGACCTGGACGAGCTTCGCTCGTTCCTGTTGGCCATGATGCAAGCTGAAGCCTTCGGTGTGGCGATCGCCCAGGTGCTCCGGGTACAGGCCGATGAGATGCGTATTCAGCGTCGCCAGCGTGCCCAGGAGAAGGCGTTTGCTGCCCCTGTAAAGATGGTGTTCCCGCTGGTGTTCTGTATCTTCCCGGCCCTCTTCATTGTGCTGTTGGGCCCTGCTGCGATCCAGATCTACAACACGTTCACCGAAATGTAAGGCGGTCGGCGTGTCCGCCGCCATTGGAGAGCCCCTCCCGCCCATCTGGCGACGGCTCACGGTAAGGCATCTCTTGTTGCTGACCCCCTGGATAGGGGTCGTTGTCGGCGCTTCGCGCCCCATTCGAGACAACTCGTTCCTCTGGCACGTTCGCGCCGGCGATCTTCAGCTGGCGGCCGGCAAGGTGCTCACGGTTGATCCGTTCTCTTACACCATGGTGGGGAAGCCCTGGCGTACACAATCGTGGCTGGCCGATCTCTTGTATGGCACGCTGGAGCAAGGCGCGGTCGGGCTCGATTGGGTGCCGTGGTTGCTGATCATATGTGGTGGGTTGGTTCTTGCCCTGGTTGGGTTGGCTGCCTTTCGGCGTGTGTCCGATCCGTTACCGGTGGCGCTGGCGCTGTTTGCCCTCCTATGGCTCGGTCTCCCCAATCTGGTGCCGAGGCCGGTCATTCTTTCATTTGTTCTGTTGGCCCTTTTGGTGGTGACGCTCGAGGCGGAGGCAGAGTGGGCGGCTCCGCTGATTCTGTGGGTGTGGGCCGGGGTGCACGGTTCCTTTGTGCTGGGGCTCGGCCTGTTGCTGCTGGATGCGCTCCGGCGGCGGATAGCCTGGCGGAGAGCGGTCGGCCGGATCCTGGTGTCGCTCATCGCAGTTAGTCTCACTGCCCACGGCCTGGGCGTCTGGGCCATGCTGAGTTCGTTTCTGTCGAATCGGGAGGCGCTCAGCTTCATTTCGGAATGGGCCACCCCGGACCTGCTGTCGATCGCCGTGGCCCCCTATGTGCTGATCATTGCCGCTGTGATCGTTGCTGCCGCCTCGGGTCGAATCAAGGTGCGGGAACTGTGGGTCGTTGTCCCGTTTCTTGTGTTTGGGCTCACCTCAGCGCGAGCGATCATGCCGGCCGCCATCGTACTCGTGCCTTTTGCAGCTTCCGTGTGGCCCTCAGCAAGGAGGGGGGAGATGATCGTCACCCGCGGTCCGGCGCTGGTCAACCTGGTTCTTGCCGCCGCTTTGATGGTGCTGCCGCTTCTTGCCCTGAGAGGGTTCGAAGGAGTGGACACAAACCGTTTTCCGGTCGAGGCGGCTGGTTATCTTCGGACCGATCCTGTGTGGCACGATGACCGTACCGGGGGTTACCTGATCTATGTCGACCGGCTACCGGTGTTCGTCGATGACCGGGCCGAGCTGTATGGCGCCGACTTCTTTGGGGAATTCGTCAACACCCGCCGGGGAACGCCGGTGTGGAAATCGGTCTTTGAGCAGTATGACATCGAGCAGGCCCTGGTGGCTACTGACGCAGGACTCGCCAACGTGCTCACCGCCGAGGGCTGGCGGGTCGACTTCACCGATGATCGGTGGACGGTCTTTTCCCGCAGCTGATCGAGAACGGTTGGGCCGTCCGCAACATCGATTCCCGGTAGGTGCCGCGCTCGATCCAGTCCCTAGCCCCGAACCCTCGGGTTCGCTCGTGATTGGACCCTTGCCGGGGGAGCATGGTCCCAACCCGCGTGTCACAAGAATCAAGCGACAGGAAGACGTGTCAGACCGGGGTGGACACAAAGAGGGTGGGGGACCCTTTCGGGTCCCCCACCGCTATCTCCAAGGCGCTCAATGGGTTAGCTTCGTACGGAGCTTGCTATCTCACTCCACAGTTCCGAGTTCTGAATGCCTGCAAACTGCACCGCAACCAGGGCTACCACTGCGATGAGGACTACGAGTAATCCCCACTCGACCAATCCGGCGGCTCGCTCGCTCTGGAATCTGCTCCTAACAAGCGCACCAAGTGGCTCCCAGCCCATCGCATCGCCTTCCGATTTTCTACTGGTTGAGGGCGCTGCCGATTTCGCTGAAGGTCTCGGAGACCTGATTACCGGCGAAGGTGATCGCCAGAATCGCGATGATCGCGATCAACACGACCAAAAGCGCGTACTCAACCATGCTGGCACCGCGCTCGTCCTTGAAGGACTCCCAACGGGCCGCCAACTCACTCATGACTGTCAACACAAGAACCCTCCTACAGGCTCGGGTCACTACCTGCAGCAAGCTACCACGCAGAGCGCTCGTTTTACTATAGGTCGAGCGGCCTATTTCCCTCAGGCCGGTTCTACCGGTTGGGGACCAATCCCAGGCGGATGGCTTCAACGGCGGCTTGGGTTCGGTCGCTGATACTGAGCTTCTCGTAGATGGACGCGAGATGATTCTTGACAGTTTTTGGTGATATATACAGGCGTTCAGCCAGTTCCTCGGTAGCACTGACGCCTTCGCCGAGCAGCGTCAGCAGCTCTCGTTCGCGAGCGGTCAGAGATGCGGCGCCGGGGTCGAGGGTCGGCTCCATGTAATTATCAAGAATCTCACGGAGAGTGGTGGTCAAAGAGGTGAGGTTTTCGCCGGCCGACACGGCTCGGACCGCGGCAGCCAGTTCGGGAAGGGGGGTTGATTTTGACAAGAAGCCTCGCGCGCCGGCTTCCACGGCCTGGGAGCGTCGGTGGGCGTCGGCGTGCATGGTAACGATGATGGCGGGCAGCGATCCTTTGAGCTTTTCGAGGACTTCGAAACCGGAGAGGTCCGGCATTTCCAGGTCGATGAGGAGAACATCGGCGCGGGTTTTCTTGGCCATTTCAACCAATTCCATACCTCCGGAGGCCGTCCCGGCAACGTGGAGATCGGGGATGGCTGCCAATGCCTGGCTGACTCCCTCGGCAAACAATGTGTGGTCGTCGGCAATGAGTACTTCGATCAATCTGGCCCCCAGGTCACAGTCACGGCCGTTCCGCCACGGGTGCTGGTGATGTTCAGTGCAGCACCGATCCGCTCGGCCCTTTCTTCCATTCCCATCAAACCGAAGTGCCCTTCCGGTACCCGGTCTCGGCGAAAGCCCTTTCCTTCATCGTGCACGGTGATGGTTCCTTCATCAAAGTCGACCGTCCCATGCACGGTAACAATCCGGCTGCCGGAATGCCGTACCGCATTGCGGATCGCTTCGGTGACGATGGCAATGACATCCGGGGCAATCGATGGTCTGGGAGGTCTGCGTTCGGTCAGCCGGACGTCGATTTCCGGGTCTCGATCCGTAACCGAGGCACTCAGGCTCTTCATCACCTCGGTTACGCTCGGTTGCTCGGACATGCGGAGGTCGGCCACCGTGCTTCGCACGTCTTCGACCATGCCTCCGACTGATGTTCGGAGTTCTCGCAGATGTTCGGCCAGGTCGGGATCGGCCGGGTGCTGGAGCAACGCAAGGTCGAGGGCCAAACCCAACGACGCCAGAGAGGGGCCAATGTCATCGTGCAGGTCGCGAGCCAACCGGGCCCGTTCCTCCCGGATGGCTCGTCTGGCGATGTCCTGGAGCAGCAGGATGTTCGAGAACGCGAGCGCAACCGGTTGGAGCGACTCGGCCGTTGCCTGGTATTCGGTCGGCGATAGCTCCGCGGCGGAGATCAAGACAACCATGCCGACGTCCCGGCTGCCCACAGACAGGGGAATTATCGAGCGATGGTCGTTGGGCTCCTCGTTTCCCCGCCGGGCGACCACTACCGGGCCGTCGTCACCGGCCAGTGCGACGACGGCCGCATGGAATGATGTGACTTCCGACAGACTTTCTAACGCCTCGTGACCGACGGTCACAGGGTTCAATTCGGCCGTGTCGGCGATCTCCGTGAACCGGGTCAGCAGCGTATTGGCACGTTCGAGACGTTCGAGCCGCTGCGACACCTCGGCCGATTCAGCGGCCAGAGCGTCGGCACGCTCCCCCTCTTCGAGCAACAGGCGTCGAGCTTGACCGAAGGTCAACCCGATGAGCAGGTACAGGCTCGCCCACTGAAAGAAGAGCGGGAGATCGAAATCTTCACCGACACCCACGGAGATAATCACCAGCACCCCGGCAGCCAACCCGGCCGCCGCCAGGCCACTGCGGAAGCCTCCAAAGACACCCGCCAGCATGATCGGCGTGAGAGAGAGCAGAAGAAATGGGCTGTTGAGCCCACCGCTCAGACTCACTGCCATCATCACCAGGGTGATTCCGACGAGCGACGTGAGCTCGCGGATCCACGTGATGCGCAGGTTGGCACGCGGCAGGATTTGAGATCCCAGCACGTAGACGCTGGCGGCCATCGCTGCGCCGATGGCGTCAGCCCCGATCGCCTCCCCGCCGAGCAAGGCCGCTTCTTTGCGCGCTTGCCAGAATGAAATGAAGACACCAAGGGCGAGCGCCACCCAGAGCAAGGCCAGCAGAACCTTGTGAAATCGTGATTCCCATGGGTTCTTGCGGTCGGGCATCGACTATCAGAGTACAGTCATTCATCGTGTTCGACCGGCAAGTACGAGTCTTGCTCACCGGCGCCATCGGCGCCGGGAAGAGCTCAGTTGGAGACCTGTTGCGCGCCCGGGGGGCGTTGGTGATCGATGCGGATCGCGTTGGCCATGAAGTGCTCGAGTCGGAAGGAGAAGCCTTTGCACACGTGGTGGAGACTTGGCCTTCGGTGGTTGTCGATGGGGTCATCGACCGTAGGCGCCTGGCCGACATCGTTTTTCGGAGTGCCGCCGACCTCGAGCGACTCGAAGGATTCACCCACGCTGCGATCCGCAGTGGTATCGCCCGGAGAGTTGAAGAGGCTACGGAGCAAGTTGTCGTTGTCGAGGTACCGCTCCTGGCCGACTTCATGGGACCCGGCTGGATTCGAGTGGTCGTGGACGCCGACTCCGAATCGAGGACGAACCGACTTCGCGGCCGCGGCATGGACCAAGAAGACGCCGACCGGCGCATGGCGGCCCAACCGGCCCGGGACACGTGGGTGACGTCCGCAGACATCGTCATCGACAATTCTGCGGATCCCGAGGCCTTGGAAGCACAGGTTGATGCCCTGTGGGGCGAGTTGACCTCCGGGCGGGAGTTTCAGGCCGGCTGAGGCGCGCTGGCGCGCCCACTCTGAATGGGCAGGGCCCACAGGACGGGCAGTACGGCTGCTGCCCGGGTCCAGTTGAAGGGGTCGTTGAGCACGAACGGACCAAGGCAGAGCATGAGAACGGCGTTCGCCAACCAGGCAATCCGGACCGCTCCGCTCCTTCGGAACCCGCCGACGAAGGCGGTGGTGAGCGCGGCGAACAGGAGCAGGGCGGCCCCGACCGCCTCAGTCTGGGGCTCGGTGGAGATGATCTCCCAATAGCCGGCGAATGGGAGACCCAGGGTCTCAATTGGTGTGGTGTTGTCCTGGATGGCGAGCAGCGCGATCAATCTGATGAGCAGCGCGCCGCCGGCGACCGATCCGATGAGAACTCCAAGGTTTCGGCCTCGGGCCGGCAATCCAATGCCGAAGCTCGGCCGAACTGTCCCTAGGGCAAAGCTCGCCACCCCGGTCAGCAAAACGGAACCGGTGACCACCGCCACCATCAGCAGTAGCAAACCGAGCGGTTCGGCTGTGTCGGTGGCGAATCCTACGTACAACCCCGGGTTGAGAAGAACGAGGTAGGCCCGTTCACCAAAGCGGTGAACCAGGCGACCCGTCAGGGCGCCGATTGCGGCCAAGGCCGTCAAGTTGACGAGCATGAGCCCAACGGGGACCCAGGCGACGCGGCCGAGCGCCACAATCCGACCGAGCCACGCATACCCGACGCGCGTGTAGCGATAGGACGGGAGCAGCAAGTGCTGGGCGGGCCCATCCAAATCAAGGTCGGCGGCCAGTGTCACATAGGCCTGGCCGTCGCCCCGGGTCCACAAGAGAAAGAAGGGCGTTTTCCCGTAGGCATCGGGTAGGTCGACACCGCTCCGTGACTCAAACCGCTCCAGGTCGGCGGGACCGAGGTCGGTCCGGGCAGTGAGAACTGATCGGAAGCCGAGGCCGGCCAGCACGGTCATGAGGGCGAGGATGATCATCCGGCGACGCACAATGCCGACGAGCGTATCAGCCGGCAGGCCGACAACCGGCGATCGGAGCGCCTGCGCTCTTGTCACACCTGCCACGTACATTGGCCAGGTGCCCCCATTTCGTGTCCACTCTGACTTCAACCGGCCGGCGACCAACCGAAAACCAAGGAGGCGCCTGCCCGGGGAATCGAGAACGGGGAGCTCCAGACCCTGCTGGGAATCACCGGCTCGAGGGAATCAGCGACGATCGCCTGGACGATCGAGAAGATCCAACGACGGACACTGGTGCTTGCACCGAACAAAGAACTCGCCCCCAACTGGCCAACGAGTTCCGGCAATTCTTGCCCGCGAATCGAGTCGATTACTTGGTCAGCCACTACGACTACTACCTGCCTGGGGCATACATGGCTCAGTCGGACACGTATATCGAAAAGGATGCCACCTCAACGATGAGATCGACCGGCTGCGGTACGGCTGCAGACGATGCATCCCGTCGGATGGCTGCGCAACCAGAACGGAACAAGTGGGTCGCATCCGCCGACACGTCGTAGACAATTCCGGGAATTGGGATCAGCTCGTCGCCAACATCGACGGCCTGTTCCGGATGCTTCAAGCTTCCGCGGGCGGAGCTTGAGCGGGGTCCAGGGTGGGTTCGTTCGTGAGGGAGGACACCACCCACAGTACCGGGAGTGCTGCTGCTGCCCTGGTCCAGTTGACCGGACTGCGAAGCACAGCCGAACCCAAGGTGAGGACGAGCAAACCGGTGGCGAGCCACGCCAACCGCATCCATCCCCTCTCGCGAACCATGCCTAGCACGAAGGTGGTCAGACCGGCCGCCAGCGGAATCCCGGCGACGACTGCCGCGCCCGCGGACAGAGATCGCCAGGCCTCCACGTAGCCGGTCACTGGAAGAACCAAGGTGGAAGGAGGGATCGACGAGTTGCCTCCCAGACCAACGGTTCCGATTATCCGGACGACCACAGCGATCACTCCGAAACCGATGAGGGTTATTGGAAGGTCGCGCCGGCGGGCGGGGAGCGCCGTCGCCAAGCTCGGTCGTACGGCCGCCAGCCAGCCGGACGACCATCGTCCGACAGCCTTCGAGGATGTCACCAGTGCCGCCACCAGCAGCACGACGCCGAGCGGTTCGGCGGTATCGGAGGCAAAGCCCACATAGACGGCCGGATTGGCCGCCAGGAGGTAGGCAACCCGTCCCCGGGTTTGGGCGAGTTGGCTCGAAAATACACCCAGGGCGAGGAGCGCAAGAGCGTTCACAGCCATGAGCCCGACGGGGACGAGAGACACTCTGCCCAGGGCGGCGACCCGGCCCAGCCAGGCGTATCCTATTCGTGTATAACGGTAGATCGGCACGGCGAGCTCTTGGGCGGCACCGTCCAGATCGAGGTCCGAGGCGAGAGCGACGAATGCTTGACCATCCCCTCTTGTCCAAAGGAGAAAGAAGGGTTGGCCGGCGTACCAATCGGGAAGGTCGAGACCGAAAGTGGTCTCGAACCGGTGCAGGTCGTCTGGGGTTAGGTCGGGGTTGGCCGTTTGCACCATCGCGACTCGCACCAACAACCCGATGCACAACACAGCAAGGCCGACCAGTAGGTGCCTGAACCACACAGCCGGGCAGCCTACCAGCCGCAATTCCACCGGCCTGGACAAGACACCTGCCCAAGGCCGGGGCCCGGTAGTGTCGCCTTCATCGTCGAAAGCAGCAGGCCGGATTCCAGATGAGACGAAACGGAGATCCCGGAGCCGGTGGCTCGGGATTCGACAGAGATTGTCGACGCCATGCTTACAGGTCGGGCAGTGCTGTCGGTGCCTGCCATGTCGCACCTTGTCGAGCGAAACTCAACGATGTCCAACCGGGTCGACACTGCGACCGTGGCTGGATGTCGCCCTATGTTGCGGCCGAGGATTCCGGCTACCTATGAACGAGGGGACGCGCCGGCGTGGTCTGGTTGGTTCAGCTGTGGTTCAATTCGGGTTGATCATCTTCCTTGTCATGCTCCTCGTGGCACTGATTCCGGCGCTGATGGACCTCACTGTTCGGGGCATTGTGTACCAAAAAGTGGGCATCACCGATCTGGGCAGAGATCTTCTCGGCGTGGCGGCGCTTGAGCAAGGCGGGATTCCGTATCAGCAGATTGGTGACCTGATCGATCAGTACGGACCTCCCGACCTTCCTCTCTCCGGTTCACCCCGGCTGAGCGGATGGGTCGTCCACCCACCGCTTGCGCTGGCCGGGGCGCGTGCCCTCTTGGCTACCTATGGTTCCGGCGCTGAGCTGGTGGGACGTCGCCTGGGGGCCCTGGCGGTCGTGGCGTTGACAGTTGCAATCATTTTGATCCTTCTGCGGCGGAAACCGGCTTGGACGATTCCGGTAGCAATTGCAACGTTGGTGTGGGTTCCGACCTTCACGGATACGGTTTGGATTCAAGGGAACGCCTTGGCTGGGTTGGGACTACTGGTTGTTGCCCTCCTGGACGGCAAAGATTTACGGACCATCGCCCGAGTAGGCCTTGGATTACTGGTCGCTTGGAAACCATGGTTGGCAGTCTTCGCTCTGGCTCTACCGAGAAGTACCTCGCTGATGAAGGACCTCGCACTCGTGGCCGGGACGGCCGTCGTGGTTACCTTGGCCGCTCTTCCCTTCGTGGGTGGGTTCGACACACTGTGGGTATGGATTACGGAGGCATTGCCGGGCAACACGGTTGAGGCCAGGGATATTTCGTCGAACCTCAGTTGGACATCCCCGCTCAGTCCTGGATTGGCGACCTTGGTCTATCTCGGAGCAGCGTCTGCGATTCCGATGATCAGGCGCCGGTTGTCGCGAGGTCTCTGGCTCCTCTTCCCAGTGGGGGTGGCCACGGCCCTGGCTCCGTTCGTGTGGGATCATTACTGGCTCGCCCTTGCCCCGGTTGTGTGGCTGGTCGTGAGTGAAGCTGAGGTGGATCTGCGCCTCCCGGCCTTCGCCTGGATCGCTCTTGCGGTGTTGCCGGTGGCGCTTTCAAGCCTTGGATACCCCGGCGTGGAGTATCGAAGGCTGCCCTTGATGATTGCTGGGGCGGTTTTGCTTCTGGGCTCTGCAGTGATTGCCGGACGGGTTCGACTTCGCAGCCTGGAGTAGCGGATGAGGGCTCTCGGCGCCGACCGAACCGCAACTTGGATGCTGCCTTCCTTGTCACATGCGCCGCGTACACTGGCCCGATGCCCCCCTTCAAGGTTCACTCCGATTTCCAGCCGGCCGGTGACCAACCTGCGGCCATATCTGCCCTGGCCGAAGGCATCGAAGCCGGAGAGAGCTTCCAGACGTTGCTTGGCATTACCGGTTCAGGTAAGTCGGCAACGATTGCCTGGACGATTGAGAAGATTCAGCGACCGACCCTGGTGCTCGCCCCCAACAAAGCTTTGGCTGCGCAACTCGCCAACGAATTCAGGCAGTTCTTCCCTGAGAATCGGGTCGAGTACTTCGTTAGCTACTACGACTACTACCAACCCGAGGCCTACATGGCCCAGTCGGACACGTACATCGAAAAGGACGCAACGGTCAACGACGAGATCGACCGGCTTCGCCACGCGGCTACCAGCGCCCTGCTCTTCCGGGATGACGTGATCATCGTCGCCAGCGTTTCGGCGATCTACGGGCTGGGAACGCCCGATGAGTATGCCGGCAGGGTCCTGCGGTTGATCAAAGGTGTTGAGTACCCGCTCGGGGAGGCTATGCGCAGGCTGGTAGACATCCAGTACGAACGCAATGAGGTGAACCTCACCCGCGGGAAGTTTCGAGTCAAGGGAGACACACTCGAGGTCTTTCCGGCTTATGAGGAAACGGTCGCCCGGATCGAGTATTGGGGCGACGAGGTCCAACGCATCCTCCGGATGAACCCGGTGACCGGAGAGGTCATCGAGGAAATGCAGGAGCTGTGGATCTACCCGGCCTCACACTATGTGGCTTCGCAAGAGCGCATGGAGCGGGCCGTGGTGGGCATCGAAGCAGAACTCGAAGAGCGACTGGCCGAGTTCGAGGAGAACGGGAAGCTGCTCGAGGCGCAGCGGTTGCGGATGCGCACCGGATACGACCTCGAAATGATGAAAGAGATCGGGTTCTGTTCGGGGATTGAGAACTACAGCCGTCACATCGACGGTCGGCAACCCGGTGAGCCGCCCTACACACTGCTCGACTACTTCCCCGATGACTTCGTGACCGTCCTCGACGAGAGTCATGTGACCGTCCCGCAGATTCACGGCCAGTTTGCGGGCGACTTGAGCCGCAAAGAGTCGTTGGTCGAGCACGGCTTCCGGCTCCCTTCCGCCATCGACAACCGTCCGCTCCGGTTCGACGAATGGTTGGCGAAGAGCGGCCAGGTGATCTTCATGTCGGCCACGCCGAGTCCGTTCGAGCTGGAGCGCTCGGCGAGGGTGGTCGAGCAGATCGCCCGCCCCACCGGTCTGGTCGATCCGGAAGTCATCGTCAAGCCGACCAAAGGTCAGATCGACGATCTGCTTCATGAGATACGCGAACGGGCGGTAGTTGACCAACGGGTTCTGGTTACCACGCTCACCAAGAAGATGTCTGAGGATCTCACGGAGTATCTCCTGGAGATGGGAGTGCGGGCTCGTTATCTCCACTCGGAGATCGACACCCTCGAACGGGTCCAGATCCTCCGCGACCTGCGGTTGGGCGAGTTTGACGTCCTGGTCGGCATCAATCTCCTGCGGGAAGGTCTCGACCTACCCGAGGTATCGCTGGTCGCAATCCTCGATGCCGATAAGGAGGGCTTCCTCCGGTCGGCGACCAGCCTCATCCAGATCATCGGTCGAGCAGCCCGCAACGTGGACGGACAGGTGTTGATGTACGCCGACAACGTCACCGACTCTATGCAGCGGGCGATCAACGAGACCAACCGCCGGCGGGGTCATCAGCTCCGATACAACGAAAAGCACGGCATCGATCCGCAGACGATCCGAAAAAAGGTGTCCGACATCCTCGAACTGCTGCAGAGTCAGGATGCACCGGCGCCCGAGCGGCGTCGTCGCGAGGTGGAGCAGCGGGCCGTGTTGGACCTGGGCGGTGAGGATCTCGGTCGTCTCATTCAGAGCCTCGAGGAAGAGATGCATGAAGCAGCCAAAGAACTTCGTTTCGAGTACGCCGCCCGATTGCGTGACGAGATCAATGAGTTGCGCCGTGAGATGCGCGACCTGGCCGAGGCGGGCAGATAGCGCCGGTTCGGACGAGCCCACCGCTACGATGCGCCGCAATCCCGAGGTGCCATGTTCGACAGACTCGACCCGCGAGGCCTTCTCGCCAAGCCGTGGGTCTACAAGACCTTTCGAGGACTGGTCACGACCAAAGCAGGTCGGGCCGGATTGGTCGAGGACTACCTCAGACCGCGGCCGGGCGATTCGGTTCTGGATATCGGGTGTGGCACCGCCGATGTGCTCGATGACCTTCCCGATGTGGAGTACTACGGATTCGACTCCAGCGAGGAATACATCGATCTCGCTCGCGCTCGCCACGGAAACCGCGGGACCTTCGTGAATGCTTCAGTTTCAAGGGACACGGTCACCGGCAAGTTCGACCTGGTGATGGCCTTGGGTGTGCTCCACCATCTGAACGACGGTGACGCAGCGGAACTGTTCGCCCTGGCGAGCTCGGCGCTGAAACCCACCGGCAGGCTGGTTACCCTCGATCCGCTGTTCCACGACGGTCAGGCTGCCCACCGCCGGTTCGTTGTTTCGCTCGATCGAGGTGGCCACATCCGAATCCTGAACGAATACATCGAACTCGCGCAGAGGAGTTTCCAGGAGATCGAGAGCCACACGAGAACTGATCTGCTCAGGATTCCTTACACCCACCTTATTCTGGAATGCTCTCCGTGATTGCCGTCTCTTGCGGCCTTTACGCCATGCTTGTTCGAGGATCCCGGGCGGAACAAGGCACCCGGGCAGGCCATTTCGGTGACGGCGTTGGACGCGACTACTCATGGAAGTGAGCGTGCTCGCCACCGGCCTTCGTGAACTGGAGCCGGGCTACTGGGTGGCGGCCGATCAGGACTCGGTATCGTACCCAGAACACGGTCATTCCTCTTGCTATGAAGTAGAGGCGAGTTCCTACTGGTTTCGTCATCGAAACCTTTGTGTCGCTTCGATCGTTGCGCGCTTTCCACCGAATGGTCCCATCGTCGATATTGGAGGCGGCAACGGGTTCGTGACGCTGGGTCTGGAGCGAGCCGGTTTCGAGACCATGCTGGTTGAGCCAGGAGAGGTAGGAGCGCGCAACGGTTTCACCCGCGGGTTGCGGCCGGTTGTTCAAGCGACCTTCGAGGATGCCGGCTTCCTGCCGCAATCGCTGCCGGCAGTTGGGGTATTCGATGTTGTCGAACACATCGAAAACGACGCTGCCTTCCTCGATAGGATTCGAGCGGCGTTGCAACCCGGTGGACGTCTCTACGTCACCGTCCCGGCGTTCCAATGGCTATGGTCGCCTGAGGACGTCGATGCCGGCCATTTCCGCAGGTACACCCGTTCCTCGCTGGTAGGTCTCCTTCGTGCGACGGGCTTTCAGGTTGAATACACCACCTTTCTGTTCTGGCTGCTTCCGCTTCCGATCTTCCTGCTCAGGTCGGTCGCGGGCCGGGTGAAGGTCAGGAAAACCGGAAGCCAGGAATTCAGCAATCGTGAGCATCAAACACCGGGCGGTGCACAGGGTGCCCTGCTCGAATGGCTGCTCGCGCAAGAGGCCGCCCGCCTCGACCAAGGGAAGTCGATGCCTTTCGGTTCAAGCATCCTGGCCGTGGCACGGAAGGGCCGAGCAGACCGGCCCTCTTTTCCGTCCTAGTCTTCGATCAGACGTAAGAGGTATTGACCGTACTCGTTATTGCGCACTGGTTCGGCCAGCTTGGCGAGTTGGTCCGCATCGATATATCCGCGCCGGAACGCGATTTCCTCGAGACAAGAGACCCGGAGTCCTTGCCGCTCCTGGACAGCTTGGATGAAGCTGGCAGCTTGCTGGAGGGACCCAGGGGTGCCGGTATCCAACCAGGCAAATCCACGATGCAGCATCTGAACCGTCAATTGACCCCGTTCCAGGTACGTACGGTTGATGTCGGTGATCTCGAGTTCCCCGCGTTTGGAGGGATTCAGATCGGCGGCTAGATCCACTACCTGGTTGTCGTAGAAGTACAAACCCGTGACGGCATATTGGGACTTCGGTTCAACCGGCTTTTCTTCGATACTGACGGGTTGTCCTGACGCATCGACGGATACAACTCCGTATCGTTCGGGATCCCCCACCCGGTACGCGAAGACGGTGGCTCCGTCCGCCTGGCCGGCAGCCTTGTGCAGTACGTCGGTTAGGCCGTGTCCATAGAAGATGTTGTCGCCCAAAACGAGGGCCGAACGGGCGCTTCCGATGAAGCTCCGACCGATGATGAAGGCTTCGGCAAGGCCGCCCGGTTGCGACTGCTCCGCATATTGGAAGTTGAGACCCCAGTGGTTTCCGTCTCCGAGAAGGCCTTCGAAGAGTGGTCGATCATGGGGGTTGCTGATGATGAGGATGTCTCGTATCCCTGCCAGCATCAGGGTGGAGATTGGGTAGTAGATCATAGGTTTGTCGTACACAGGCATGAGTTGCTTGCTCACCACCAGGGTGAGGGGATACAGCCTGGTTCCGTGGCCTCCGGCAAGGACGATTCCTTTGCGATTCATCTTCCCAGCCCCAACCGCTCGCCCCGATACGCGCCACTCCGTATGCCCTCCCACCAGGAACGGTTCTCGAGATACCACTCGATAGTCTCTTTCAACCCCCTGACCCAGTCCCGTTGTGGTCTCCAACCGAGATCTCGTTCGATCTTGGAAGGGTCTATCGCATAGCGTCGGTCGTGTCCGGGCCGGTCCACGACGTAGGTGATCTGTTCGGTGTAGCTTCGGCCGTCCGCGCGCGGATGTAGTTGGTCGAGTACGGCGCAGATGCTGGTGACCACATCGATGTTGCGTTGCTCATTGCGTGCACCAATGGTGTACACCTCACCGATCCGGCCTCTCTCCAGAACCGCAAGGAGCGCATTGACGTGATCCTCCACGTGAAGCCAATCCCGGATCTGGGCTCCGTCCCCGTAGACGCCGAGCGGCCTTCCCTCAATCGCCGAGATGATCATGTGAGGGATGAGCTTCTCGGGAAACTGGAAAGGCCCGAAGTTGTTGGAGCAATTGGTGGTGACGGTCGGGAAACCGTGTGTCTTGTGCCATGCCCGAACCAGATGATCGGCAGCTGCCTTGCTGGCGGCATAAGGGGAATTCGGCTTGTAACGGGAGTTTTCGTTGAACTGCCCTGCTCCACTGAGGCTCCCGTAGACCTCGTCGGTGGAAATGTGGACAAACCGAAACTGTTGTTGCTTACGCGACGGCAACTTGCGCCAGAAGTCGAGCGCAACGTCGAGCAACACGGATGTACCAACCACGTTGGAATGAATGAATGGTGCCGCACCTTCGATGGACCGATCAACGTGTGTCTCGGCAGCGAGATGGAGCACCGACCTCGGTTGGTATTCGTCGAAAAGGCCGGCCAACCGGCCAGCATTGGCGATGTCGGCGAATTCGAAGCGGTAACGGGGGGAATCGGCTGCAGAACCGAGAGATTCGAGGTTGGCCGCGTACGTGAGCGAGTCAACGTTTACCACGTTGGAGTCGCCGGCGTTGATGATTCTACGGACGACGGCTGATCCGATGAACCCAGCCCCGCCTGTGACCAGTACGGTTTTCATTGTCATGCCTATTGTGATCGGCTGAAACCTGCTCTCGGTTGAATGTATCAGAGGCCGTACCCGCGCGAAGCGACATGCCCGACGCGTAGGCCTGTATTGCCAATGCGATAGGGGTTGGAACTCACAGCGGGCCAACAGGTCGCTCGGTAGGCTGCTAATGCCGTTCAAGGTCATGAAAGCGCCCAGGAGCACACATTGGCGTTCGAAAAAGATGATCCACACTTTACGTGAGAGCGAGACCGTCGACGGAGGTTAACGCCCTTATGGTTGGGTCCGCGGTGAGCGGACTTAGCGCGTATGCGGCCGTGTCCCTCGGAATCCGAACCTATGGAGCCGCGGCCTTCGCACCGGTGTCGGTCATCTGGACGTTTTGGGCATTGTCCACCGCGATGTTGGCCTTTCCGCTTCAGCACTGGATTATCAGGCAAGTCCGTTTGGATGGCCACGAAGGTGGTGTGAGGGGCTCTCTCCGGCGAGTCGCGGTTGGAGTCATTGGCGCCGCCGCGGGTATAGGCGCCATAGCTTTCATTTGGCGCGTGCCGTTCTTTGGTGAGACGAGGGCCATATGGCCGATTGTCGTCATATTCGTCGCACTGGGCTCCGCCGGCTTCGGCGCCGTACGCGGCATCCTTGCCGCGCGTGGACGTTTCTACGCCCTGGCGTCGGCGCTTGCTCTGGAGAACCTCCTCCGCCTCGTTGCCGCCGGTATGGTGGTGATCCTGGCCGGCAGCTTGGCTCTATTCGCAACCACTTTGGTGGTAGGCCCTCTGGTCGGTCTCGGATGGCCAAGCGTGTTTCGCTCCAGGGCTCCAAGGTTGGAGCCGCTTCGGGTGCTCGGTTTCCTGGCCGGCGTGGGGGGTGGGACGCTCGCCTCGCAGGTCATTTTGACATTCGGCCCAGCGGCACTGGCGCTGATCGGAGGGCAACCGGAGGCCGTGACGGGATTGTTCGTCAGTCTTGCATTGTTCCGCGCCCCCTACGTCGTCGCTATTGGGGTCGCGCCTCGCTTGACGGGGCCGCTAGCTGGACTCGTTGCGGCGGGTAGGCGCGATCGGATGAGGCGGCTGATAGTGACCGGAATCGGTGTGACGTTTGTTGGGGCGGGATTCGTTGCGGTGTTTGCACACTGGGTTGGTGCGGATCTGATCGAGTTGATATTCGGAGCGAATGTTGCCCCAAGTCCCACGGCTCTAGTCGGTGTAGGCGTTGGGGCGGTATTGGCTGTCGGCTCGCTTCTCCTTACTATCGTCATAGTTGCTCAAGGGGCAACCCGGACAATCTTGTTGGCATGGGCTCTTGCGATTGTCGTCGCTCTGGTCGTTCTGGCAGGGACGTCGAACGAGCCACTTGGGCGGGTGGTAGTCGCCTTTGTTGTCGCGGAAGTGGTTGCCTTCGCGGTCATGGCCGTTGCCGCCCTCAGCCATGCCGCCGGTTCTGGTACTGACGGCGACCTCCGGCCGACTATGTGACGCCTCAAGGCGAACAAGCCACACCTTCTGACAGGTCAGTCAAGCGTTCAGAGGCGGACGGCAGCTCTCAATTGCTCATACGCTTGTTCGAAAATGAACATTGCTCGCGCCTCGGTCGGTGCGGCCGGGGTGATTTGCTCGAGCATCTCTAGACGACGTATCTCCTGTTGCACCTGCTCTGGGTGCGTCGCGTAGTCGCTTTCAAATCGCTCATGGACGGCAGCTGATTCCTGGAACGAAGCGAGGAGTTGGTCGTTGAGCGGCCGATCTGTCACGGGTTTGTAGCCAAGTAGCAGCATCTCGGTCCTGGTGAGGGCTTCAACGTATTCAACGACGAGACGAGGAAGCACGTCCACGAATCGGCCCACTGCGGACGTTGAGATAACGTTGGAGTCCTCAAACGACGAATTGCCCCTCCATTGATCCCCGCTCTGAGTGCGAATGCCTAGTCGTTCGACTTCATTGAAAGGAAAGTGCTCGAGCCCGAGGAAGTCGGTCACGCGATTCACAACCGATTGGGTCTGCCGGACCAGGTCCTCGAAGCGGACCGAGATGAAGCGAGGCTCTTGGCTGAGGGCGATTGAGAAGGCGACGCTCTTTCGCCAGAGTCTGAGGCTGTACAAAGTGGGGCGATGATTGCCGGTGAGATTGTCTCGAGTGGCGTAGTCGAGAGATGCGATGACATCACGAGGGTCTCGCACGATGATTATGGCCCGGTGACCGTGGGCCAAGAAGTGAGGAACAAACTCCTCGCATAGGATCTCCTTGCCTCCTATCAACGCAGATCCTCCTTGTCCAAGCCGAGCGGCGGCAAGCGCGTGGATTTGTTTCTGCACATCGACGAAGGGGCCTGGGTGCAAACTCCTGCGGTGTTCGAGGATCTCCGGAGTCCATTGACCCATGCGGTAGTCCGCCAACCGGCTGAATAGTTCGTCGAGGTCAGAGTCTGTGAGAGTCAAACCTTCGAGGTAGTTGGTGAAATCATCGACTGTATATTGCGTCTCGCCAACGAGAGAGTCGATCGGATAGCGGCGAACGAGGCCCCGCCTGGCGAGGAACCGTTCCTTGGCCAGGAAATAGAGCACGGGTGCTGGCTGCGAGGCAACCGAGACCTGACGGTGCTGGTGGAGCAGTTTCTCCATGAGGGTTGTGCCGGATCGGTAACACCCAGTGATGAAGAGATGGTCAGGTGGCATACGTTTCCAAGACATCCTCGAGTGTCTCGCCACGCCTGAGAATCTCAAAAGGGGCGCCCTCTTGTATGCCGATCATCGGAGGTGCAGGTCGGATGAAGGGCGGTTGTAGAACGTTCGTGTAGGCGCCCGTGTTAGAGAACACAACGAAGTCTCCTTCCTGGAGGCTGCCGGGATAGCCAGAGAACAGGATGTCATGCTCCATGCAGGTATATCCAACAACATCAATTGGTCCCGGTGGGGGCCTTGTGTCGGTTGAGTGTTCGACAACGGTGAGAGGGAGATTCAGTTTGTTGAGAGTGGGCTTGATGTTGTGGATGCTTCCCGATACGAGCGCCTGGTGAGTTCCGTTGAGGTAGCGGACCTCCATGACCATCGCTACGAAGTCGATAGCATCGGCTGCCACTGACACCCCCGGTTCCAGGATCAATTCGGGACCGTCACCAGCTGGATACCGCCGTGCGAATTCCTTCCCGATGGTTTCTGCGTATTCCGCGTAGGTCGGAACTGGCCCCGAGAATTGACGGCGTAGTTGTTCGCCCATGGGTGAGAAATACCCGCCGCCGAGGTCTACGAACTGTGGAGGGGTTTGCGCGAAGTGCCGTCCTGCCAGGTCAAGCATTCTCCGGGTGATCTCCAGGTAGACGGCTGTGCCCCGGGTGCTACTCGCGAAGTGGCAATGGATGCCCTCCACCAGCACATTCGGGATGCGTCGTAGACGTCTCAACACTGGGGTGAGTTCCTCGGTTGGGAATCCAAAGCGTGATGGTTTCTCGCCGGGGAGGTCGAAGGTGACACGCACTCCCACCCGGCCGACGTTTGGCAGGTCGGGACCGACTTCTTCGACCAGACTCAGCTGACGGGGCCCATCGATGTTGACGGTTGCGCCATCGATGAGAGCAGTCTGGATGTCTTCGCTGGTCTTGTAGGGCCCGTTGAAGATAATGCGGTCTGGGTTCACGTTGATTGATCGGGCGAGGTCGTACTCCATGCGTGAGACGACTTCCGCGTAACCATCCAGTGTGTCGACTATCGAGCAGAACCTCGGTAAGTAGTTGGTCTTGTACGAGTAGGCGAGATTGGTGGACGGGTAGTGCGATCTCAGCTCGTCCCGAAACTCGCGAAAGTTATTCTCGAACCGATCGAGATGCACCAGGAAAAAGGAGTCGCCATACGACTCGGAAAGGCGGCTCAACGTGGCGTGATTGAAGGTCACGATTTCTCTACTTCCATTTGCAGGATGGCCGGCAAGGTCTCAACTTTTCGCAGATACTCGGTCTGCGAGGCGCACGAGAAGAGAACATACCCCATGGCGGTTCCTCCATGGGTGTGTGCCGGGATCGAGTCGCCTATTCGGTAGCGGGAGTACACGGCGAGCAGGTCAGGGTGGGTTCGAGTCGCCTCGTCGGGATCTACCAGACCGACGAGTCTTCCTGCTTCCTGACTAGCGAATACAGCAGAGCCGCAACCACGTTGTTCGGAGTTCTTTTCAAGGTTCACCGGTCTGCCCAATGCCTGATGTACCGTGGCTGCATACTCGTCAAACCCGGTGGCATACTCGATCAGGTCCGGTATCCCGTTGCCGCCGGTCCGTGGCGACAACTCCAGTACAACCACTCGCTGTTGCTGAATCATCACGTCGAAGTTGACCGGACCGTCGATGTACCCAAGCTCTCGGCATGTTTTGCTCACTGCGTCGAGAACCCGCTTCTGATCTCGACTGGGTATGTGGGATGGAAGGCTATGACCTGCCACTAGAAACCCCTCCAGATACTTGGAAGTCACCACGCCGGAGATCATCTCGCCGTCCAGGAAGAAGGCATCTCCGCCCACTTCGGTCCCCTCAACGACGCTTTCGACGACGGCTTGACCGGTTCGCGAATGGGTCAGCGCAGCCTCGACAGCGGCTTGCCATTCCAACGGGGCAGTGACGAGGTGCACGCCGCGCGATCCTGAAGAATCGACGGGCTTCACTATGGCTGGTTCGGTCCAATTCTGGGTGAGCCGCTCCACATCTCCAAGATCATTGATGGTTGTCGAGAGAGGAGAAGGGAGAGCCCGTTCGGCCTGGAACCGACGGAACTGGCTCTTGTTCGACATGATGTCCACGGTGGATACGCTTGGTCCCGGTAGGCCGAGGTGGTGGCCCACCAGGGCCGCTGTTCGGGTTGCCACATCGGAGCTGAAGGTAACGATGCCGTCGATGTTCATCCGCCGCGCAGCATCAAGAACCGCGTCAACGTCAGTTGTGCTGGCATCAACAGACTCGTTTGAGAACCGATGACCAATGTTGTCAGGCAGATAGTCGACCGTGATGACCTCACAGCCCAGGTCAGCCGCGCGCCGAATACCGGCAAGCTGGAAGATCCCAGCGCCGAGAATCATCAGCCGAGGGGCCGTGTTAGTCACAGTTCGGGTCGCCTCTCGGAGTGTTTATTGGTGATGATCGCATGCTTGGTCCGATCTGGAGTGTCACCTATGCTGGGCGCCCGCGATTCGGAATACCTGTGAGCAAAGTCGATTTGAGCATTGTCATCCCAACATACGGCGGCGAGGACTCCATCCGCGCCCTCGTTTCCCGCCTGGCGGAGGTTGCGGCGGACCTGCGGCTGCGGCATGAGGTGATCATTGTCAATGACGCTTCACCGGACAAGACGTGGGAGGTGCTCACGGACCTGGCTTCACTTCACCCGGAGTTGAGGGGTGTGGACTTGTTGCGGAACCATGGACAGGCAGCCGCCACGCTCTGCGGATTGACAATGGCTCGCGGAGACCTGGTCGCCACGATGGACGACGATCTTCAGCAGCCTCCAGAAGAGCTTCCGAAGCTGCTGGATGCCCTCTTGGAACATCCCGACTGGGACGCCGTTGTCGGGACCTGGCCCCGCGACGACAGTCCCCTCCGGAATCTCGGTTCGTGGCTTCATCAGGTGGTTGATCGGACCATTTGGGGGACACCCAAAGGTTTTCGTCACACTTCGTTTCGGCTGCTTCGTCGACCCGCTGTGGAAGCGCTGGTACAGCATGAGACTCGAACCCCCGTTCTAGGACCACTCCTTTTGCAGGCGACTCGGAGAGTGCACAATGTGCGAGTTGGTCATAAGGAGCGGTCAACAGCCGGATCGGGTTACACGGTGCGTGACGGGATGGCGATTGTTGTCAACAATCTGCTGCTCGGATCGACCCTTCCACTCAAGCTGCTCGCACGGATGGGGCTGGCGGCGTCGCTCGGTGCCGCGATACTGGCCCTTGGGTTGGTGATCCGATGGGCTGTGGGCGTCGACTCACCACCGGGTTGGGCTTCATCCCTTGCGGCAACGGCCTTCTTCGGGGGTGCCATCCTGTTTGGCTTGGGGGTGGTTGGCGAGTACCTGATGCTGATTATGGGTGAAGTGCGACGTCCACCACGTTGGGGGGTTCGTCGGACATTCGGTGAGCCCGGACCTGAGACGTGACGCCGGGAATTCATCTTCCCAGGGCGTTGATGAGTGCCGTCGTGATTCGTTCTGCGTCATCTGGCGAGAGCGACAGATGGAATGGGAGCCGAAGCAGGCGACCGGCAACGTCCTCCGTCACCGGGCACTCCGTTTGCCTCTTGGCGAATTTTCGCCCGCCGGCCGAACTGTGAAGCGGAACGTAATGAAACGTAGCGCCCACGCCCTGGCTGCGTAGCTCGGCGAGCACTCGATCCCGCGTAGGTTGGTCCGGCAACAACGTGTAGAGCATGTGGTAAGCCTGTGCGCGGTCATGGGGAACTACCGGCAGGGCGAAGCCGAGCCGCCCAGCATGCGGTTCCAGAAGAGAGAGATAGCGGTCGAAGAGCTCCTGACGGCCGCGCATGATGGGCTCTCGTTGTTCCAACTGTCCGAGCAGGATGGCCGCCAAGACGTCTGAGAGCCCGAAGGAAGACCCGACGTCTTGCCACGAGTATTTGTCGACCTCGCCGAGCATGAATGAACGGCGGTTGGTGCCTTTGTGGTACAGAATGTGGGCACGCTCGATGTCGGCCGGGTCGTTGATCAACAACGCTCCGCCTTCTCCACAAGTGATGTTCTTGGTCTCGTGGAAGCTCAGTGTGGAGAATCGTCCGAAGCTCCCAAGCGGAGATCCGCGGTATGAACCAAACAAACCGTGGGCGTTGTCTTCGATGAGCGCGACGCCGTCCCAGTCGGCGAGGACAGCCTGGAGTCCTTCCAGATCACAGCCAACGCCTGCGTAGTGTACCGCCACAACGGCTCGCACGCTCTCGTCCATGAGTTCGGCCACATGCGCTGGGTCGATTCCCAATGTCAACGGCTCGATGTCGGCGAAAATGATTTGGGCACCGGCACGCACAAAAGCGAGGGCGCTGGTGACGAAAGTGAAGGATGGGACGATCACGGTATCACCGGGTTGCAGATCCAGCAGCAGGGCCGACATCTCTAGTGCGTCCGTACACGAGGTGGTGAGGAGAACTTCAAAGGCGTGGGTTTCAAGGGCCAGGAGAGAAGAGGCCCGCTCAGTGAAAGGGCCTCCGGCTGACATGTGGCCCGACTCAACAGCGTTTCGCAGGTAGGTCAGTTCGTTACCGACTGGGGCTGGCCGATTGAATGGTATGGGTCCGATTTCAGTCACGCGAAACCCCTGATCTGAGCAGAAACAGCTTCGACAAGTTTTTGATCATGGCACGGTTGCCGGCATGACATGGATGATGCCGCTGCAGAACGCGGCCGAACAGATCACATCGACCACTACCTCGCGATTCGGATCCGACTCCGCCTGTTCCCAGATCGACCGGATGATCTCCCGCCCCAGGTCCAGCAACCCGGACTCGTAAAGCATATAGAACTCTGGCGGGAAGTCCTCCAAACGGCCGTTGCGGAAAGGAAGTTCGTGGCGAATGCTGTGGCCGTTCGCCAGCCCTTCCTCCGCATAGCCCATCAGCGGGTACCCGAGTTTGTAATGGGCCGGCTGATCGTAGAACACAGGGATGCTACCGGGTAGATCCTGGAGAGCCCGGATGCCCATTATCTGCAGGTCGAGGAGGTCGGTGTAGGCGCCGGAGCGCTCGATGAGAGCAAAGCTATTTATGTTGTTGTCGGCGTACATGTCGCCATTTCGATTGATTCCGGACCACACCATCATCAGCAGTAGAAGAAGAACCAATACCCGGTCGTCGAGCTTTAGTCGGAGGGCAGCCAACAAGCCGACGATTGCGAAGGGGAAGACTTGCACGTAGTAGCGAGGAAGAATCGGAGCTGCGATTCCCAGAACTACTGGGACTAAAAGATAGAAACCAAAGAATGCAGCGAAAAGGAACGCAACACTCAGTAGTCGATTCTGCTCATCGTCGCGGACCGGTTCCACGGACCGATCTCCGCCGGGTTTCGGACGCCAGGGTGCCAGGAGTACGGTGGCAGCGAGGTATCCAACCATGAGGATCAGGAGGTCCGGGACCTGCCTCAGGTACTGAATCATCACCGCCAAGTGGTCACGGAGGTCGGTAGCACCGCTGCCGCCAGGAGTTACCCACATCGCCACGGCAAGAACTGTGGTCGACAACAGAAGGACGACAAGGCCGGATCGCCGATCTCGGTGGGTTGGGCGCGGATCGAAAAGGGCCATCCCAGCGATCGCTGCCGGGACGATGATGCCGGCGCCTTTGATGAGTACGGCCGCAACGGACCAGAAGGTTGTTTGTGCCAAACGGCCGCCAGTCCAGGAAAGCAGAGCGAAGGTGGTAGCCGCCAGCATGGGAAATTCCAAGTACATGTATCCAGCCTGAGTCAGAACGAGGGGGAAGAGGAGAACGGCGACCAACGCGGTTGCGCTCATTACGTTGCCCAGCAGAGGCTTCGCAAAACGGTATAGGCCCGCCATGGTCGCTGCCGCAACGGCGAAATGAACGAGATGTATGAGGGGGAACAGCGCCGAGGTGTCGCCCAACAACCAGATGATTCCCGCCGTGAGCCAGGTGACCAGTGAGACGCTGTGGACGTTAGGTCCTCCGTCGGCGTAGCCGGGTTGTTCGAGCAAATAGCCAAGGTCGAAGTCGTTCTCGGCGAGGGTGATCGCGGCCGGGAAGACGCTCATCGATCCATCCCAGACGGGGGGTTGCGTCAATGTCGGCCATTTGAGTAAAAGAATCAGCGCAAACCAGGCCAGGAATAGAACGAAGTTCGATCGGCCGAGCCGAGCGAAGCCCGTCGGTTCAGGGACTTCGGCACCGGGTGTCTCGAGGACGGCGTCAGTCATCAGTTCCTGTTTGGCAGTGTCGTGAGCTGGAACATTAGAGAGTTTCGGCACGGATTCGGGTCTCCTTCAGGCTCTTGTGGTGGTGGCCAACTAGGTGCCGGAGGACGAGCTCTCGCCCAAGTAGGCTGGCGCCGATCCCGCAGGAGTGCAGATTGGAGGTTCCGTCGATGGTTGCGCGGTGCCATGTTGTCGGGAAGGAGACATGACCAACTCCTCGCGGGCTGGTCAAGGCCGCCGCGTTCCGCTAATAGCGGCCCTTTTGGGCACTGCCGCAGGCTTGCTCATCATCATCTCGCTGCTCTCGTCGATCGAATGGGACGCGTCTGCGTTGTTACGGGTGGGGGAGGACAACCCGGACATCATCTCCTACGTCGAGGAGCGGCTCGACCATGTACGCCCGGTCGCACCCCTGGGCCACGACGGCAAGTACTACTTCATCCAGGCTCACGATCCTCTGCTGCTCGAGCCTGCTGGGAACGCCGACCTGATCGACCGGCCCGTCTACTGGACCCAGCGCATGCTGTATCCGCTGCTGTCCTCCGCGGGGGGACTCCTGACCGGATGGGCGGTGGTGTGGGGGCTCATCTTTGTCAACCTCTTCGCCATCGCGCTGGGCACCTGGGCAACCTCCCGCTTAGCCGTTTCGCTGGGGGCAAGTCCGTGGTTGGGACTGGCCTTCGCTCTCAATCCCGGGGTCATCTTCGAGCTGATCATCGATGGAACCGGGGCGCTGGGCTGGGCGTTGGCGGTACTGGGCATCTGGCTCTTGATCGAAGGTAAGTACTCGGGGGCGGTGGTGGCGATCGTCGGAGCGGTTCTCGCTCGGGAAGCCATGATCCTGGTTGGCCTGGGCTTGGCTGTTCGCTTGTGGAAAGACAATCGGATGCGAGCCTTTGGAATGGTCGCCTGGCCGGCTCTGGCAGCGATCGGGTGGGCCTTGTGGGTGCGTTTGCAGCTGGGTGTTCCTCTTCTGACTTCCCAATCCGAGGAAATCGGCTTGCCATTCGTGGGCCTGAGCCGGGCGATCTCTCCCTGGATCGAGGAACCCGGCCGCAATCTTCTCTTCGGGGCGGTCGTGATCGTTCTGCTGCTGGTAGTCGTCATGCAGGCGGTGCGCCGGCCCTCGGCTGTCTCGTATTCGACCCTCGGCTTTGTGCTGATGGCACCCCTGCTCACCCGGCAGGTGTGGCTCAACTACTTCGACATCACGAGGGCCATCGCCCCCGTCTTCACGACATTCGTGCTCGTTCTCTTCACGAGGGATTCGGCTGAGCTCGGAGCGAACTCCCATGGCAAATGATTCGGCATCGACGGGCGGCGAGAACAAACCCAAAGCTGTTCGAGTGGGCGCAGTAGGAATCCTCATCGGTCTGCTGGCGATGTGCGTCACGTTGGCCATACACCGTTGGGACCCGGCCGGCCCGCTCATGGTGGGAGTCGAAGCGCCACTGCGGCCTTATGTGGAGGAACGGCTGGGCGACATCCCGCTGACGGACGGAACCGGACACGACGGAAAGTACTTTTTCGTGCAGGCCCACGATCCATGGCTGCTCGCACCCTCCGAAAATGCCGCATTGATGGAACGGCCGACGTACCGATCCCAGCGCATGTTGTACCCACTGATAGCAAGCCTCGGAGCCGGGCTGGGGGAGGACGGAATCCTCTGGTTAATGCTGCTCATCAACGTGCTGGCAATGGGAGTGGGAACCTGGGCAACCGCAGCAGTCGCTCAGTCGGCCGGAGCCAGTCGATGGTTCGGTCTGGCTTTTGCTCTGAACCCGGGAATCCTCTTCGAGTTGGCGTTCGATGGGTCGGGAGTCGTTGCCTGGGCATTGGTGATGGTTGCGATCCACGCGTCACTACGGCGGAGATGGATCGGAGCGGGGCTGGCCCTCTGTGGAGCGGTCCTGGCTCGCGAGGTCATGTATCTCCCGGTCGTAGGCATGGCTATCTACTTCTGGTCCCGAGAACGCTCGAGGGCGGTCGCGATGTTGGCCGCGCCGCTGCTGGTGCTCGGATCGTGGGGATGGTGGGTTCGCCGGCAATTGGACGTGCCCCTATCGACGCTGGAGTCGAATGAGATTGGCCTTCCGTTGGTCGGGTTGGGCGAGGCGATCCGGGTGTGGCTCCAACTCCCCGGTCTTCGGCTGGTCGTAGGGGTACTGGTGTTGGCGGTGGTAGTCGTGGCAATTCGACAGATCCTGGCCCGCCGTGACCTGATCGCACTGATCGGCATCGGTCTTGCCGTCGTGGCGATCTTCCTGCGGGGAGCCGTTTGGTTCAATTACTACGACAACACCCGTGCTGTCGCTCCGCTATTTACGACCATCGTGCTCGTTTGGGCCATTCGGCGCCAGACGGCCCGAACCGAGTCCTTGCATGAGTAGCCGGCCGGCCGCCTTGCGGCGATTCGCGTTGGTTCTGCTCTTAGGCAGCATGGCGGCCGTCCTGGCGGCCTGGGTCCTGTGGATGGTCGGCCTAGTTGATTCCGGGGGCGTTTCAGATCCCAACGGGAATCCGGTGGGTATCGACTACGCGATCTTCCACACCGGAGGGCGATTGCTGGCCTCTGATCACCAAGCGGACCTCTATGACGAAGGCGGTTTCCTCGAGGCTCTGGCCGCAACGACCGGCGAAGAAGACCCGGATCCATCTGGACTATTTGTGAACCCGCCTTTCTTCGCCGCGCTGTTCGCACCGCTCGGGAACGTTCAGTATCGAACCGGCTTCGCCATTTGGACGGGGATCGGCTTGGTGGCTCTCGGTCTAGGTCTCCGGCTGGCAGGTGCTCGTCGATGGGCACTGATCACGTTGGTGGCGCTGCTGTTTTACCCGGTGTTCGTGGGATTCCGGCTTGGACAGAACAGCTTCGTAAGCCTGCTGTTGCTGGCAGCCTGTTTCGCGCTGCTCCAGAAAGGCAACCATCGGTTGGCGGGGATTGCTCTCGGCTTGCTTGTTTTCAAACCTCAGCTGGCATTGGGTGTGGCTTTTTGGTGGACCATCGACTGGCGCCGGTATCGCATTGCATGGGTATCGGCTGGAGTGACGGCCGCGTCGGTCGCCATCGCCGGGTGGCTGCTGTGGCCCGGTGCCACCGAGGCCTACCTGGCGGACCTCCCGTCACTAGTCGGTTTCCGCAGTGCCGGTTTCCTGCGCAGCACTTTGAGCCCGTACGGTTTCTTCTCCCTCTTGGTTCCGGGACGCGATTCGCTTGTGTACGGCTTGACGATCGTGGCGGCGATTCTGGGCCTAGCGTGGTTCTGGTCGTACTGGAGAGATCATCGCTCTGACCTGGCCGGGCTCTTCGCTTTGTCGGTAATCCTGACCCTGTTGATCAGCCCCCGGGTCGTTGTCTACGACTGGACGCTTCTCCTGATTCCCGCGGTGATCCTGGCCACCCAGCGCAAAGACCTGAGAGACACCTGGTTGGTGATCGGCGGGATCGTCTCCATTGCTGCGGTCGTCACGATCCAGTTGACCGAAGCCCAGTTGTCGAACCTCAACTGGGCAATGCAGATAGCCGTTCCGGTGATGGTGGTGGGAGCTGTGGGCGTTTCTCGGTCGCTCGGGGCCAAACCCGTGGGCTAGCCGCCTCCCCGCCTCAAATCTTCTTGTCACACCCCCCAACTACACTCACCACTCCGAGGTCTGACGCACACATGTCCACTGATCGCATCGTTATTCGCGGCGCCCGCGAGCACAACCTGAAGAACCTTTCGCTCGAGCTGCCGCGCGACCAATTGATCGTGTTTACCGGTATCTCCGGGTCCGGGAAGTCGTCGCTGGCGTTCGACACGATCTACGCCGAGGGCCAGCGTCGGTATGTCGAAAGCCTCTCCGCCTACGCTCGCCAGTTCCTCGGGCAGATGGACAAACCCGACGTGGACTTCATCGAGGGGCTCTCGCCTGCCATCTCTATCGATCAGAAGACCGCCAGCCGCAACCCCCGATCCACCGTGGGGACGGTCACGGAGATCCACGACTACCTGCGGCTGCTCTTCGCCCGTATCGGCACACCCCACTGCCCGAACTGCGGCGAGCCGGTTGCCCGGCAAACCCCCCAGCAAATCGTCGATCAGATCCTCGAACTGGCCGAGGAGACCCGCTTTCAAGTCCTGGCCCCGGTGGTTCGAGGCCGTAAGGGCGAGTATGAGGCCCTGCTCAAAGAATTGGCCCGCGAGGGGTTTGCCCGGGCCCGCATCGATGGTCGGGTGCAAGAACTCACCGAAGAGATCAAGCTCGATCGGTACTACCAGCACACGATCGAAGTAGTGGTCGACCGGTTGGTCCGCAAGGAGGGAATCGAACGGCGGCTCACCGACTCACTGGAGACGGCTCTCCATCTGGCCGAGGGAGTGGCGGTCGTCGAGATCGTGGACGGGCCGACGCTCACCTTCAGTCAACATCTCGCCTGCAGCAACTGCGGCCTCTCCTTTGAAGAGCTGCAGCCTCGCAATTTCTCCTTCAACAGCCCGTACGGAGCCTGCACCGAATGTTCGGGTATCGGGACCCGCTATCAGGTTGACCCCGACCTGATCGTCCCCAACCACGAGCTCTCGATAGACGAGGGCGCCATCCTGCCCTGGTCGGGAACAAGGAGCCGGTACTACCAGCGGGTTCTCGAAGGAGTTGCCGAAAATGTGGGCTTCTCGACCGGGACTCCTTTCCAGGATCTGTCGTCGGAACAAACGGAAATCCTCCTGTACGGGATGGGCGATCAACAGGTCAAGGTTTCATATATCAACCGATTCGGACGGAAACGCCAGTACATGGCGACCTTCGAGGGGGCGGTACCGTTTCTCAGCCGTCGTCATGAGAATGCCGCTTCCGACTCGGCCCGGGAGTACTACCAGGAATACATGCGGGAGGTTCCCTGCGACGCGTGTGGCGGAGCCCGCCTCAACCCCACCTCGCTGGCCGTCACGATCAACGATCGGAACATCCATGAGATCTCCGCGCTGCCGCTCGGCAAAGCGGCCGCCGTCCTGGCGGGTCTCAAACTGTCTGATCGCGACCGCAAGATCGGTGAGCGGGTACTCAAAGAGATCCTGGCCCGGCTCCAGTTTCTCCTCGATGTGGGGCTCGATTATCTGAGCCTGGCCCGCGGCGCCGCCAGCCTGGCCGGGGGAGAGGCGCAGCGGATCCGTCTCGCCACCCAGATCGGCTCGGGGTTGGTCGGGGTGCTGTACATCCTCGACGAGCCGTCTATCGGCCTTCATCAACGCGACAACCAGCGGCTCATCGAGACGTTGCTGCGACTCCGGGACCTCGGTAACACGTTGATCGTCGTAGAGCACGACGAAGAAACAATCCGCACGGCCGACTATGTCCTCGACATCGGCCCGGGTGCAGGGGAGCACGGCGGCCGGATCGTCGTCGAAGGGACTCTCGCCGAGCTACTGGCCGAGCCGGCCTCCCTCACGGGCGACTACCTGGCCGGACGGCGCTCGATCCCCACTCCGGCCCTGCGGCGCAGTGCCAACGGCGGCAACATTGAAGTGATGGGAGCAACCGAGAACAACCTCAAGGAGATCGACGTCCAGTTCCCGCTCGGGCTGTTCGTCACCGTCACCGGCGTGTCCGGGTCCGGGAAGTCATCCCTGGTGCAAGAGATCCTTTCCAAGTCGCTCCACCATTCTCTGTACCGGTCGCGCGAGGTGCCGGGACGACACAAGAAGGTGGTCGGCGTCGAGCACATCGACAAGGTCATCAACATCGACCAGTCGCCGATAGGTCGCACGCCGCGTTCGAACCCGGCCACATACACCAAGGTCTTCGATCATGTCCGGACCCTTTTCGCCTCGACTCCCGATGCCCGTACTCGCGGCTACAAACCCGGCCGGTTCTCGTTCAACGTCAAGGGCGGCCGCTGCGAAGCCTGCAAGGGGGACGGAACCATCAAGATTGAGATGCACTTCCTGCCCGATGTCTACGTGCCATGTGAAGTCTGCAAAAGCAAGCGGTATAACCGGGAGACTCTGGAGATTCTCTGGAAGGGTCACACCATCTCCGATGTGCTGAACATGTCGATTGAGGAAGCCCTCACCTTCTTCGAGAACCAGCCCAGGATCGTCCGGGTATTACAAACCATCTATGACGTCGGGTTGGGTTACGTACGCCTGGGCCAGCCTGCTCCGACGCTTTCCGGGGGAGAGGCGCAGCGGGTCAAACTGGCCTCCGAGTTGGGCAAACGATCGACCGGGCGAACGTTCTACATCCTCGATGAACCGACCACGGGCCTCCATTTCGAGGACATCCGAAAGCTGCTGGGGGTTCTGCAGCGGCTGGTCGATTCCGGCAACACGGTGGTCGTGATCGAACACAACCTCGATGTGATCAAAACGGCCGATTGGGTCATCGATCTTGGACCCGAAGGGGGCGAGGAAGGCGGCCGGATCATCGCTCAGGGGACACCCGAACAGGTGGCTGCGGTCCCGGAGAGCTACACAGGTAAGTTCCTCCGCGAGGTTCTGGGCTAGGGGATTCGATCCGTCGGGCATGCGTTGCTTCGCCAGTGCAGAGTGATGGGCCCAATGACCTGGGTACACGGGAAGTCACTGAGCTTTGCACGGAAGATCTCCACCACCTTCCGTTCCGCAGGCGAGATGGCTTCCGGCTCCAATTCGAGTTGGCCTTCCTCGACGACCACGGAGGCTGCGTCGATGGAAGTTTGGAGCTGCGTAAGGGCCAGTTCTCTGCGCCTCGTGTCGCGTACGTAATAGTGCATCACGACAGACGGCGCCGTGAACCTCTCGGGGAGATAGGCGGGGAGGTACGGTTTGTCCGGGTAGTGGATGAACGACTGCCCGGGGGCCAAGCCGCTTTCGAGCTGAAGGACAACGTTGTCGAATCTCTCGAGGGGCTCGCGGGTAATCACCATGGTCTCGTCAACTATCCGGAAGATGCCTGGCAGCAGCGCCAGGGCAGCGAGGGCGACAATCACCACCCGTGGAAGACGGTCCTCCTCGCTGGTGGCGGTGTCGGGCTTCTGAAGTTGGTGGGCGATGAGGGGAATCGCCGGCACGACATACAGCCAGTAGCGGACGATCGGAAGTCGGGAAACGACCGCAATGGCGATAGCTGCAATGAGAAAGAGTGCACCACTTCTGCGGAAGGCCGACCCGAGCGCGTTGCGGTTGACGCCGACGATGATGGGGATCAGGACAGCAGGGAGAATGAGGGCCCGTAGCCCTACCATCGCTTGATCAAACGGGTAGAACTGGGTCGACCTGGATTCCATTGCCAACTCAACAACACCGAAGCGAATGTCCGGGAAAGCGAGAACAGCTGTGATGGCGACAAGAAGCAGAGGTGCAAGGACCATGACGAACTTCCTCAATGCTGATCGTCCACCCTGTTCGGCGGCAAAGATGACAACGACCGGGGTGAGTAAAAGCGCCCGAATGTCAATACAGGCGCCGAGACAGGTCACCACAGCGGCGAGTCGGTACCTCTTGTTCGTCACGGCCAGAAGGGCTCCGAGCATGGCTGCCGTCGCCCACAGTTCAACAGTCGAAACCAGTCGAGTCTGGATGAAGGCGACTGCCGCAGTAACAAGTCCGATTCTCAATGCGACGCGATCGTCTCCACCCATGCCACGGAAGACACCGCGGGCCATTGCGCCAATTACCGCAATGGTGATGCCCACCGCGACGGCCCGGGCAAGCTCGAAAGGACCGGGCGCGAGGTCGAGGAGACCTTCTAGCGCGAAGACGATGATCGTTTTGTGATCGACGACTTCGCGGTATGGGATCCCTCCCGCGAATATCTCTCGACCTGCCCACACCCATATGGCCTCATCGAATGTCAACGGAACGAGTGCCGACAGAATTGCGGCGACCGCTGCGACGATGGCCCATTTTGCGAATGAGGGTGACCATTCCACGCGATGTTGAGTCATTGCGGCGCCTCAGCCGCGGCCGTTGACGATCTGGTCTGCACCCACCAACCGGCTCCCAGCCACACAAATAGCCACAGGGGAGCGAAAGCGCGGACTGCGTTGTTCCCGTCACCCCAGACCACAACCGAGGAAACCAGTGCCACCACGATCCACGGGACGGTCAACCAAGCGATCAACCTATGGCGGATCAGCACGACCACGATCAGCCCCCCGACCAATGCCGCCAATGCCACCATTGCCTGCACAAGGTCGCCTGTGCTCTCCCACTCTGTGAACGACTCCACCATTCCGACCAGCGGCCACGAGAAGTTGTTCTTGGCGGAAAGGCCGTTGCCAACTTGCCAGGACAACCAACCGACCCAGAGTCCCAGAGGAACGGCGGGTGCCAGGGCCACGGCGATTGCCCGGCGACCTTCGCCCTCGAAGAACATCCATCCGGCCAAGCCAACGGCGAACAACAGGTAGGCGTCTTTAGTGAGAGCGGCCGCAGCTAGAGCCAGTACGGCCCATCGGGTCCGGCGCCGGATTGCCAGGCTCACCGCCAGCATCGCCAGCGCTATGGCTAGGGAGTCGGCGGTAGCCAATTGCACCGATAGCCAGAGCCCGAGGTTGCCGAGGACGCCCAGCACCGCCCACCATCGGGCGCCGAGCAGCGACGCGACATCGGCGGTCGCCGCGGTCGCGACTCCGAATCCAATCACCGTAAAGGCCGCCAGCCCCACCAGAACCCCCTGCGGCGGAAGCAAACCGAATCCTCCTGCCAGCCATCCATACAGCGCCCGTCGGTACCGGTATGCGCCGTCGTCCGCCAGGTCGGGGAGGCTGTCCAGCCCGAGCGGATCACGGGCGATCAAATACGAGTATTGGCCGTCGTGGCCGAGTCCCTCGGTTAACGGGATGGAGCCAAGCTCCTTTTCGATGAGCGGGCGGGTGTCGGACTCAGTGCCGACCCTGAGGATGAACGACAAATCACCGTCAACGGTGCGCAGCTGGCTCCACAGGGCGAAGCCGGCCACCAGCACACCAACGAGAAACCATCCGGCCAGCCGGCTCAGGGAGGGGCGCGGCAGGGTCTCCGCGGAGCGTGTCATGCCGGCCCGTCGGCTTGGGATACCGAAACGGCCCGCATGCCAGAACCCAGCACCGCCAGTGTGAGGAGGGGAGCGAAGACCCGCAGCGAGTTGTTGCCCAGGTTCCACACCCATCCGGAGGAGATCACCGCCAGGATTACCCAGGGCCAGGTGAGCCAACGCAGAAGGGAAGATCGTGAGAAAAACGGGACGAGAGCTGCCAGTACCAAACCACCGATGGCGATGAGCGAAAAGGTGAGATCCTTCGCACTGGTCTCCGCCCATCCGGTGGCTGAGCCGAAGATACCGACCAGCGGGACGGAGAAGTTGCCGCGCGGGGTGAGCCCTTCGCCCATCGTGGCCGTCAGCCAAAGCGACCAGATCACCAGGGGTGTCGCTGCCCCGACCACGAGGAGAGCCGATTCCCGGCGATGGGCCCGAAACCACTCCGAGCCGGCCAGACCGGCCGCCACCAACACGTATTGGTCCTTAGCGAGGGCAGCGAGTGCGAGTGCCATCGCTCCCGGGACGCGAAGTCCGCGGCGCCACAACGCCACACCGCTCAGGGCCAGCCCGAGGGCGAGGACATCCGGGGTGAGGAGCTGAACCGACAGCCAGACCCCGGGATTGGCCAGCACGCCGGCGACAACCCACGGACGAGTCCCCAGGGAGGCTCCCAGGTCGGCCATCCCTGCGGTCGCCAAACCCATCCCCACTGCCGTCCACACCATGAGTCCCACCAGAGCTGCTTGCCCGCCCAACCAACCGAAACCACCCGCCAGGGCAGAGAGCAGAATGCGCCGGTATCGGTAGGCGCCGTGGTCGAACAGATCGGGAGCCGATCCGCGACCCAGCGGGTCCACCGCGATCAAGTATGAGAACTGCCCATCGTGTCCGGCTTGCTCGACAGTTGCCACCGGACCGAGTTCGGCTTCGATGAGGGGTCGCAGCGCTGAAGCCTCGCCGGTGTTCACCAGGCCGGTCCAGTCGCCGTCCAAGGCCCGCACCTGCAGCCACTGGAGAAACACGGCAACCAGCACGCCGACGAGGAACCATGCCATCAGATGCCGCGTGTCGAGTCTGCGAGACACGGCATGGGGGGCGCGTTGCATGGATGGCATTGTG
>Ga0224512_10000661_pt1 | contig 35528 bp, 32 predicted proteins | sample SF_May12_sed_USG_4_FD_169103 | JGI IMG/M metagenome (GOLD analysis project Ga0224512, IMG submission 169103) | Sediment microbial communities from San Francisco Bay, California, United States - SF_May12_sed_USGS_13 | ecosystem: Environmental > Aquatic > Marine > Sediment | place: USA... | reverse complement strand
GCCGTCGCCCCCGGACGGTACCACACGATGTAGCCGTCACGATCCATGACGATAGGGACCCCAGTCACCGAAGGCAGGGAGACCTCCATCATGAGGAGGGGGAAGGTCGCCTGACCCACCACATTGGTTTGGATCGCGGCGAGCGCAGCGGGCAGGGGGGCGGTCGAGAACTGCCCCACCGAAGCGACTCCCCGGGCACCGCCCGCGCCGACCGGCGTGACCAGGAAGTCGTACGTGCTTGCCGCTCTCAGTTGATGCAGCTTCACCGTGTGCGCTGTCGCGGCCTCGGGACTGATGACCCGGAGGCGAGGGCCACCTGGGGTCCAGTAGTCGACCTCGACGGAAGCACTCCCATCCAGTTCCACGTCGAGAGACTGGAACAGCGTCGTAGGCGGAGCTGCCGGCGTGAGCGCCACGATGGTTGGGATCGCATCCGCCGGACCCGTCGGTGAATCGCTGCACCCGACCAGCAGGACAGCCCCCGAAACCAACAGGAGGATAGGGCGCTGGGTCAGCTTTGACATATCGCAACGGCCCTAGAGCGCGGTTCAGTGGGATGGTGGAGAACTGCACACTGTGCTGGGTTGCTGGAGGACGGCAATGGGCTCCCCCAAGAACTGGCGTGGGTCCATGCTCAACGGCGCTGACCAATCTTCCTTTTCTATCATAAGCGGCTTATGATATGGCATGAACGAAATCAAGCGATACCTGTCCGAGATCGGCGCGCGCGGAGGAAGGAAGAGCCGACGCACGCTCAGTGCCGAGGAGGCCCGCGCCATGGTCAAGGTGCGCGAGGCGCGACGCGCGTTCCGGAGGTACAGGGCCCAGTGCTTCTGGTCGTACCGGCCGGACCTGGATATCGGCCCGGAGGACGTCTCCTGGGTCGCGGAGCAGCTGATGAAGCACGGCGACCGCGAATCGTGGCGGATCGGCGCACGCCTGTGCCGCTAACAGCCTTCCAGCGGGAGCTGCTCGCCACGCTCGCGACCCGCCCGACCGACGACCGGTACCTCGCGGGCGGCGCGGCGATGCACTTCGCTCCCACCTCGACCCGATACAGCGACGATCTCGACTTCTTCCACGACTCGGAGAGCCGGGTTGCATCAGCGTTCGATCAGGACCGTGGCACGTTGGGAGACGCCGGATACGAGGTGGACGTAGACCTTGTTCTTCCTGGCTTCGTCCGGGCCGTGGTCGGGAAGGGTGCCGACGCAACGCGCATCGATTGGGCCCACGACTCCGCGTGGAGGTTCATGCCGCTCGTGCGCGACGAGCTCGGCGGGTTCCTACTCCACCCTATCGACCTCGCCGCGAACAAAGTGCTCGCCCTCGCGGGGCGCGATGAGCCGAGGGATTTTGTGGACATCCTCTTCGTCCACCGGACAGTCCTGCCGCTCGCGGGCGTCAGCTGGGCGGCGGTCGGCAAGGATCCCGGCCTCTCGCCCCTGTCGCTGCTCGAGTTGCTGAAACGGCATGGTCGCTACCGTCCGGAAGACTTCGAGCGGCTTCAGCTCACCGAGCCCTTCGATCTCGCCGCCGCCAAGAAGGAATGGCTCACGGCGCTCGGAGATGCGGAGGCGTTCGCTCGCGAGCGGCCGCCGGAGGAGAGCGGATGTCTCTACTACTCGCCGAGTCTCGATCGTTTCGTGACGCCGTCACCCGGTGTCGCACTTGGGGAGCAGGGGCTGGTGCTGCATTTCGGGCGACCGGGAGGGGTACTTCCCCGGATCGCGGACAGCCGGATCGACTCTTCGCCTGGCACTAGCTAGCGCATACTCGAGCCTGACGCTACGGCCGAGTAAGGTCGCTGACCTGACGCAGCTGGAGTTCGAGCCCGTATCCCGACACGGACTCACGTTGCTCGTTGGCTCGTGAGGCCGCGTCCTCGACACGAATGCCGATCAGGGGTGCGGCGCTCGCATCGAGCGGAACGAGGCGGATGAGCGGCCCCGAAGTAATCTCGCCGAAGACAGCGATCCTCAGGGTGTCGGCGACGCGAACCGAGTAGACCACCAGGCTCCGATCATCCGGTATCAAGTCGACGGCGCCTGTCGGGAGCCCATACAGTGCGATCAGCACCGCACCGTCGTCGGCGAACGGCGTCGCCAGCGAGACGACATAGCTGCCCGACCTGTCGACGATGGTGGTTGGATCGCCGCATCCCGCGACGAGCGTTGGGCTCCCGGCTAATTTTCGGCGTAGCGGAATCTACAGACTCATGATATACTCATATCATGAGTACAAGACTGCAGGTGGTTTTGGACGAAGAGGAGCTCGAGGAGATCCGCCGCGCGGCCCGGCGACATCGCTTGACCGTGTCCGAGTGGGTGCGGCAGGCCCTGCGCGAGAGCCGACGCGCGGAGCCTCGCCGAGACGAGGAGCGCAAGCTGGAGGTAGTACGCGAGGCGGCCGAGCACGCGTACCCGGTTGGGGATATCGGTGAGATGCTCCGCGACATCGAGTCCGGGTACTTGGGCGACCAAGAGTGATCTTCGTCGACTCCAACATCCCAATGTACCTGGTAGGCGCGGAGCACCCGCATAAGGCAGATGCGAAGCGCCTTTTGGAGCGCCACATCGCGGCCGCCGATCGCCTGGTAACAGACGCAGAGGTCTTCCACGAGATCCTCCACCGCTACGTCGCGATCAGGCGGCGGGAAGCGATCGACGCGGCCTTCGAGGCACTGGTTGGGATAGCGGACGAGGTGCTTCCCATTGAGCTCCAGGACGTGCACGCCGCCCGGGCGAGCCTTCGCGCTCACCCGGGACTCTCGGCGCGGGACGCCCTCCACGTAGCCATCATGCATCGTCACGGGGTCACGCGGATCATGAGCTTCGACGCTGGCTTCGACGCGGTCGAGGGGATCGAGCGGATTCGGTGAGCTGGAGGGGAGGGCCTTCCACCCGGCTGACGGTCTCGGCTCGCGTATCTCTGGACTGCCCCGCATGTTGTCCGCGTGGACACTGCGGACGCGATCACCCGCCTGAATGCGGCCCTTGAAGGCCGCTACCGCATCGAGCGCGAGCTCGGGGAAGGCGGGATGGCGATCGTGTATTTCGCCAGGGACCTACGCCACGTTCGTCCGGTCGCTCTCAAGGTCCTGAAGCCCGAGGTCGACGCCCTCAGGGGGGCCAAGCGTTTCCTGGCCGAGATTCGCACCACGGCGAATCTGCAGCATCCCCATATCCTGCCGCTCTTCGACTCAGGCCAGGTCGACAGCTTCCTCTACTACGTGATGCCGTACGTCGAGGGCGAGACTCTAAGGGACCTCCTCGAGCGAGAGGGCCGGCTCGAAATCGACGAGGCGACTCGAATCACGACCGCGATGGCGAGCGCCCTCCACTATGCTCACGAGCACGGGATCGTCCACCGAGATGTGAAGCCCAGCAACGTCATGCTCTCCGGTGGGCTACCTGTCGTCATGGACTTCGGCGTGGCGCTCGCATTGGAGCAGGCCACGGGCGAGCGATTGACACTTCCCGGGTCGCCCTTGGGGACTCCTCCCTACGTCAGCCCTGAGCAGGCTACCGGAGATGGGTCGGTCGACGCGCGAAGCGATGTCTACTCACTTGGTTGTGTGCTCTACGAGCTGCTTTCCGGGGAGCCACCGCACAGGGCCCGGTCGGCACAAGCCATCGTAGCGAAGCGACTGACTGTTCCAGCTTCGTCCATCCGCTCGCTACGCCCGGAAGTACCGGCACGAATCGACCGTGCATTGGCTCGTGCCCTCCAGCTCCAACCCAGGCATCGACAACAGACGATCGTCGAGTTCAGCCGTGAGCTTGCCCCGGATGTTGGCCGCAGTGGGAGCGCCGAGGCTCCTCTCCGCCGAGGGGCGCCCATCGCCCCCGCTCAGACGCCGTTCATCGGCAGGGCGAAGGAGCGAGCAGCCCTCCTGAAACGACTGGATGACGTCGGACGAGGTCGCGGGTCACTGATCCTGTTGGGCGGTGAGGCCGGCGTGGGGAAGACCCGCCTCTCCGAGTTCCTCCTCGAGGAGGCCCGCAAGCGTGGATACATGAGCGTCGTCGGCCACGCCTATGAAGTAGAGGGAACGCCACCCTTCGCGCCGTTTCTCGAGCAGCTCGAATACACCGCCAGGGTGGTCCCACCTGGAACGTTTCGAGAAGCGCTTGGAGACGCGGCCCCCGAGATCGCCCGCATCATGCCGACGCTGCGTCAGCACTTTCTTGACATCGAACCCGCGATCGAGCTGCCGCCTGACCAAATTCGCCACTACTTGTTCCACCAGTACCGTGACTTCTTGGAGAGAGCGGCTCGGATCGCGCCACTGGTCTCACTGTTCGACGATCTCCACTGGGCTGATGAGGGATCCCTTCTGCTGCTCGAGCACCTCGCCAGAAACATCCACGACATGCCGGTGCTGACGGTCGCGACATACCGAGATTCCGAGTTGGACGCGACCCGACCGCTGGCGGCTTCCTTCGAGCGTCTGCTGAATCAGCACAGCCTGTACCGAATCTCGCTGAAGCCGCTCCCCAAGGCGGAGGTCGCGGAGCTCTTAGAGGCTCTCGGCGGCTCGTCTCCTCCCGGAGCGTTCGTCGACGCGATCGTCCGTGGCACGGAAGGCAACCCGTTCTTCATTCACGAGGTGTTCCTGCATCTGCAGGAAGAGGGTCGACTCTTCGACAACGATGGTGCCTGGCGCACAGGACTCGCTTCGGAGGGGTTGGAGGTGCCGGAGAGTGTGCGTCTGGTGGTCGGTCGCAGGCTCGAACGCCTCAGCGCCGATTGTCAGGCGATGCTCACCACGGCGTCAGTGATCGGTCCCCGCTTTTCGCTGCCGGTGCTCGAAGCGGCGGGCGACCTGAGCGGCGAGGACCTGTTGGACGCCATCGATGCTGCGGAGGGAGCGCAGTTGATCGACGCAGTCAGCACTCGCGAGCCGGTCTACAAGTTCACGCACCAATTGATTCGTCAGACGCTGGTCGAACGACTCTCCGTTCCCCGCCGACAGCGCTTCCATCTCCGGATCGCCGATGCCATGAAGCAAGTACTCGGCGATCGAGTCGAGGACCGGGCGTCAGACCTGGCACACCACCTGTTTCACTCCGGTGCGGCGGCCGATTCAGGCGAAACCCTGCGCTTTCTGCGAGTCGCCGGTGACCAGGCCCTCGCGCGCTCCGGATACGAGGAGGCTCTCGCACACTTTGAGCGGGCGCTGTCCCTCCATTCGGTTCCGGAAGGGCTCGCGCCAGTCCTCATGGAGGGCAAGGTCAACGCCCTGGACGGCATCGGTCGTTGGCAGGAAGTGATCGAGGCGGGCAGGCAAGCGCTGGAGATGTACGAGGCCGTTGGCGATACGGACGGGTTGGCCCGGGTGGCAAGGCTGGTGTGCTACCGTCTCGAATGGCGGATGCGTTACCGGGACGCCGCAGAGCTGGGCCGAAGCGCGCTGGCGAAGCTTTCCGAAGCCCCGAGCCCGTATCGGGCTCGGCTCAAGTGCCAACTCGGCACCGCCTTGGACCTGATCGACGAGCCGGGGTCGAGGGAGCTCATTGAGGAAGGCCTGTCCGAAGCGGAGGACCTGGGTGCCGGTGCCACCGTGTTGCACGGCAAGGCGCTGCTCGCTGCTTGGTGGTACCACCAGGGCTTCTTCGTCGACGCAATCCGCGTATGCGGAGAAGGGCGAGAGCTCCTCAAGGATGCAGCGGATCAGACGACCCGTGCGGACTTCCTATGGATCGAGGCGCTCACGCTACCGCTCGTCGGCCGACTCGAAGAGGCGGAGCGGGCCATCGGTGAGGCGCGGGAGGTCGGCAAGGAACGCTCGGAGGTGGGGGCGGAGCTCTGCGCCGCGTTCGGGGAGGTTACCGTCGCGGGAATGAGAACGGGCGACGGCCGTCGAATCGAGACGCTCTCGAAAGCGCTCGCCGAAGGCTTCCGTGAGGCTGGGGGTTGGGCGCGAGCGGGGCATGTCTGGGCCGGCCTCGGATGCCTGTGGAGAGGAGAGATGGAAGCAGCGGTCGAGCTCATGGCCGTCGAGGCGGGTGCGATTCGAGAACCACGCCTCTGGGGTTCGCTAGCCGGCGGGTGGCGCTTCAGGACTGCCGCGTACGCTGGCCGTGCCGACGCCAAGGATCTCTTCGAGCGCGTCGAGCCCACGCTCTTCAAGACGGGAAGAAGGGCGTTCCCCGGCGACGGGTTCGGGCTTCACGCAGCCATCGAAGGGCTGGCTGTGCTCGGCGAGATCGATGCGGCGGCCCGCCTCTACGACGACGCGGCCGAGTCTCTCGGACGAGGGACGGTGGGCCACATCGACGGCCTGTGGGAATGCACCACCGGGATCGCGGCGGCCTGTGGCGCGAACTGGGAGGCCGCGGAGGGGCACTTCGCAGCAGCTCTGGCACAGGCTGAGGACCTACCGCACATGATGGCGCGCAACGATATCAGGCGCTGGCTCGCGTGGACGCTGTTGAGACGGCGCGGGCGAGGGGACACGCAGCGGGCGCGGCAGCTATTGGAGGAAGCCTCGACAGGCTATGAGCAACTCGGCGCCCGGCTATACCACAAGATCGCCCGGGAGGTGCTCGCGACGAAGGCGTAGGGCGAATCGGGCACAAGATGCGCGTACGCCGTGGAGCGCGTACCTTGTCGAAGCTTCAGTCCCCTGAAAGTCAGGGAGGTGCGTATGGGATCGGACGCGACCCTGAGGTTCCAGAGTCATCTGCTGAGGTTGGGTGCCTCGGCCATGGTGCTCAGCATCGTGCCTGCGTTGCTGGGCGGCTTCGACCTCACCGCTTCAGCCGAGTACGCGATCGCGACGCACGTCGCGATGCTGATGATCGGCGTGCTTTTGCTCTGCGTAGGCCTCTCGTGGAACTCGCTCAAGCTTACCGCGGGTCGAGAGCACTTCGCCTTTTGGTGCATCGTTTTCGGCGGCTTTATCGTGTTCGTGACGGGCACTCTGGCCGCACTCAAGGGAGTGGGCGGCGAGACCTTGTCCGCCTTCGACCCGGACGCCACGGGAAGTGCAGGAGCCGAGTTGCTGGTATGGTTCCTCCTCGTCCTGGCGGGCGTGCTCTTGTTGATAGGGCTGGTGCCGATTGGCGTCCGCGTATGGTCTGGGTTAGAGGGTGAGAGGTCTCCCGCCAAGAAGTCTCTTCCCGAAAGGTTTGCAGAGGGTCTCAACCTCGACCCTCGGGAGGAGTCCGCTGGGCCGGTGTTGTTCCGCTGGGGGTTCACGCTCATGTGGCTCGGCGTGGCGTCGGCGTCTCTGCTCCACGGCCTGCTCGGTCGCCGGCTCCTCGGGGTGGTCCCGCATGCCACGATCGGAATCACCGCACTGATTCTCATGTCCATGGGGCTCGTCTGGAGGTGTGTTACGACGAACCTCGTCAGGCGGGCCCGTCGAGCAAGGGTCCGTTTTGCTGAGGCCAGAAGGGCCGGTGTGGCCGGTAAAGAACGCGATCAAATCAAGGGCGCCAAAGACAGAGAGGAATGGAAGCTCAAATGGACGCCCAGGGTCGTTCGCTGGGGGCTCCTCAGTGGATTACTTCTCAACGTGGGCGCGGGGTGGCTGGCTTCCCGGAATGGCCTCCACACCGACCCGCTAGCGGCTGTCTCCGCCGGCTTCCTCGCAGTCGGTGGATATGCGAAGCAGGTGAAGCTCGTCGCGCTGCTTGCGCTGCTAGCGAACTCGATCGGTATCATCGCCTTCGCGCACGGCATCTACGACCGCGGGCCGGAGGACCCGCCTGCCACGAGCATGGACGAACGCCAGGCAGACAGACTCCGTCGCTTCGGCACCCTGGCGCTGGTGATCGGCTTTCTGACCGCTTGGCTTCCCGAGCTCTCCAGGGTCCCGCGGTTGGGTGTCGGCACCTACGCCACGCTGCTGATTATTGGGCCGATGTTCCTTTGCTTCTCGCGAATCTGGCAGATGGAAGCACAGCGGCAGAAAGAAGCCGAGAAGCAGAGGCTGGTGGAGGCTGAGCGAAGGAGGCTGGAGAAGGCCGGCGGCGAGCGGATTGCCGCGAGGGTGAACGCCGATGCGCAGCGGCAGGTGCGGCTGACGTACCGACAGCAGAAGTTCGCCGTCAGCGCCATGTCGCTGGGTGCCCTCGGCATCGTCGTCGCTGGCATGGTGTTGGCGCTGGTGGGCGTCGGGGGCGATACGCTCGCTATCTCCGCAGCGGGGGCGGTCGGGAGCGAGCGAGCCGAGCTTCTCGCCAAGATCTTCATCTACGCGGCCATCCTGACGCTCGGCGTCGGGATGATCCTCTTTTGGCACGGCATTCGCCCGCCGTCGCGAACGCTCGTCCACCGAATCGTCTGGGGGCTGGGCATGGGGCTCATCGCCTTCGTCCTGCAGGCCGCGTTCTATCACTCGGTGGTCAACCGCCGGCTGGCGGGCTCGTACCCGATACGCCTGCCCGACTATTCCTACGGGGTGACGGATTCGCTCGTCGACACCATCGCGTGGGACGACTCAACACAGCTCACCGCTCAGAACTGGAGCCGAGAAGACTGGCAGTGGTTCTCCCACGCCTCACAGGGCGGCGCCTTCGAGGTGCCCATCCCGTATGACTGGATCCTGAGCCTGGAGCAGCCCACGGTGGCCTTGTTGCCGAACCTTGGGGTGGGTTTGCTCATGGACCAGGCCTACTTGGAGCAATTCGGGTTCATACCGAATCCTGTGAGGTGGTACGAACCGGACAGCCTGTCCGTCCGCCAGGGGTACGTCGCGAGATATCTCGGGAGACTCGACCCTCCTTCTGCGCCACCGGTGCTGGGTCTGGTCGAGAACAATCCCGACCGACTACCGGTCGGCTTCGCCCGCACCGACGACTGGATCGACCACTCGACGGGCCAGATGATCGACGTGTTGGGCTTCACGTGCGCGGCCTGCCATACGAGTCAGATCGACTATTACGACGAGGCCGGGGACCGACTCGTCCGCATACCCATCCGCGGCGGCCCTGCAAACGTCGATCTAGGCAAGTTCCGCCGCGCGGTTTCCGTGTCGCTCTACCTCACGCAATTGCTTCCTGGCCGATTCGATCGCTTCGCCGAGAGGCTCGAGGTCGCCCGGGGTGCTGATCGGAGGGCGCTCAAGGAGGATTTTGATGCGCTCATCGATCGTCTGCGGGAGGTCCGCGTTCTGCAGCGTGAACTCGAGATCTATCCGACCGAGGAGGGCTTTGGACGCCTCGACGCGATGGGACGGATCTTCAACTTCGTCTTCGGCACCGACCTCGGCGACGAGAGCAACCTCGCCGTGGCGGACGCGCCGGTGAATTTCCCGCCCCTCTGGGACGCGTCACGCTTCGATTGGGTGCAGTACAACGCCTCGTTCCGCCAACCCATGATTCGCAACGCAGGTCAAAGCATGGGGGTGTTCGCGTCGGTCGACCTGCATGGGGCGGGTGAAGCGGTCGCCGTGGAGGACGATCCGGTGCTCTTCGCTTCGAGCATCGACCTGTTGAACATCCATGACATGGAGCTCCTCCTCGGGGGCTGCACCTTGAACGCCACCAATCGACCTGAACTCCTGGGGGAGGGGTGTCGGCGCGACTTCGAGGGCCTCCGATCGCCCACCTGGCCCTCGCTCTTCCCGAAGATCGACCGGGAATTGGCGGCGACCGGTGCTGCGCTATACCAGCAGCACTGCGCTGTTTGCCACCTGCCCTCTCCCGGCGACAGCGCGAGATTCTCCGCCCAGGCTTGGGCAGACCCCGATTTGGCGGGAAACAGCTTTCTCGCCCTACGGGGGTCCACCCTCCAGGAGGTACGCACCGACCCGCGGGCCGCGATCAACTTCGCGATTCGATCTGTTGATCTGGGCGTGCTCGGCAGACGGCTCGGCATCGACATCGATAGCGTGTCGGAGGCGGCGGAGCTGTCACCTCTGGTCGACAGCGTGCTTACCCGAAGCTACGAGCTTCTCGGGCGGGAGCTCGATAGGCGGCCCAAGGGCGTAGCTGCAGCCGAGGCCTTACAGATCACGGTAAACAGTGTACTCGCCCGTAGATACGACGACTACGGAATCGAACCCGCGCTCCAGGATATCCTAGAAGGGCATCGCGGGCCGAAGACGCGGGTCTTTCTCGGATACAGGGCGCGACCCCTCAACGGAGTCTGGGCCACCGCTCCCTTCCTTCACAATGGATCGGTCCCCACGCTGTACCATCTGCTCAGTCCTCAGGCAGAGCGGCCCGACACCTTCCATCTGGGCAGTCGGCTCTTTGATCCGGAGCTGGTCGGATTCGACTTCGAGCGGCACGACCCGGGCTTCTTCGAGTTCGACGCCAGCTTACCCGGCAACTCGAACTACGGGCACTCGTTCGAGGGCGACCCCCAGGACTGGCGAGGGCGGCCGGGCGTGCTAGGGCCCGAGCTCAGTCACCAGGACCGGATGGCCATCATCGAGTTCCTCAAGAAGCTGCCGCCCCTGCCCGTGCGACCCCACGACGAGGGCGGATGACGGACTCAGCGGACGGCAACGGCGAGTGCAAGAAGCGGCCGAAGACGGACTACCGCATCCTTTCCTTCGACGGCGGCGGCATTCGAGGCATCCTTTCGACCGTGATTCTCGAGCAGCTCAACGTGCACCTCGATCTGCCGCCCGACTCGCGTGACTGGATCGAGCAAGCGGACCTGATCGCGGGCACCTCGGTCGGTGGGATGGCCGCGATTGGCCTCGCGCACGGCCTGACGCCCACCGAGCTCCGAAACCTCTTCTATAATCGGGGGCCGATCATGTTCGAGGACAGCCTCTTCGACGACATCCGAAATGTCGGCCGGCTGTTCGGCGCCGAGTTCTCCACGAAGAATCGTCGCGAGGTACTCGACGATGTTCTCCAAGACACCTTGCTGAAAGACCTCAGGCAGAAGGTCCTGATCCCGACCTTCGACCTTCACGACCCCAAAACGGGTCGCTGGCAGGCGAAGTTCTTCCACAATTTTGTGGCCGAGGAGGGGAAGAAGCCCAATACCGACCGGGAGCGGAGGGCATCCGACGTCGCACTCTACACGAGCGCGGCGCCGACGTACTTCCCGTCCGCTGGCGGATATGTCGACGGGGGCCTCGTGGCGAACAACCCGGCGATGGCCGCGCTTGCTCAGACGCAGGACATGAACTATCGCGGATGGCGCGAAGGGTTCGAGGGCATCGTCCTCTTGTCCATTGGCACCGGAATCCCCCGCAACTATGTCGAGGGCGATGAACGCGACTGGGGCTACGTGCAGTGGGGAAAGCACTTGGCGACCGCGGTCGACGACGGTTTGATCGGCGTAACCGATTATCAATGCAAGCAGCTTCTCCGGGGGGAATACCGCCGCGTCGACTGCCCGTTTCCGCCAGGGGAGAACGTCGGAGTAGAGGAGTACGAGAAGCGCGACTATCTCGTCGAGATCGGTGAGACCGGGATGCACAATGAGCTGCACGAAGCGGCGAGGTGGATTGAAGGGCACTGGCTCTGACGTATCGCTCTCACCTGGATGCACACCCACCGGCTTGGCCGAAAACGCCTCCTCGAGTGCCTCCTGGCCGGGACCTACCACCGAGCACTGTACCGCCTCGTCGTAGAGGAGCGGGCTGGGGTGAGCCCTTGGTCGACAGCCCGCAGGCGCCGAACTGCTGACGCGCGGTCGGGACGACACTAAACTTGTCCCTTACGGGGCCATAGCTCAGTTGGGAGAGCGCCTGCTTTGCAAGCAGGAGGTCGCCAGTTCGATCCTGGCTGGCTCCACTGATGGAAGATGAAACCCTGCTTGAGTTGACGGACTTGAGCGGGGCGTTCTTTTGGGGCGGATCGGACCGATGTGTCGATTCGATGTGTCGATTCGGCCAATGCCGGACGCTCGCCTTCGAGCCGACAGGGCCTCCCTCATTTCTTGCTCGTCCGCCTGCTGACAGCACAGCAGAACCGTCTGGTGGGTCTTCCACCCACCTGGCTCGCAAAGCGTCTTCAACGGCGTGCTCTTTAGGTCCGAGGCGAACTTGCGCCTCAGTGAGTGCCATCCTCGGCCACGCTTGGGTTCTAGCTGGGCCAACTCTTCGGCCTTCTCCCACCAGTCGCGCACCAAATGCCGGGATGCGCAGCGGCTTGAGTCCTTCGGCGCTGGAAGAGACGATGTGGTCCGACCCGCTCACGCCTGACGAAGTAAACGCTGTGAAGTACTTCGCGTATCGGCGGTGGGTGGACGATCTGTTGGCGACTCTGGGGGAGACGATCATTGCGGCGCTGGAGGCCCTTCTCGCCGACTTGGCCCAGGCACAATCGCGCTAAGCCTCGTTCCCCGCATTGCCTCCCCACCTCCCGCTCCCCAGCCTCCTGTAGCATCCACAAGGAGGACGTATGTCGGGCAAGGCCGTGCGGGAGACACTCGGGTTCATGGGCGTGGTGGCGTCTTGAGCGCGTGAATGAGGCGAGTAAGTCAGAGGCGACCCGGCTCGCGGCTCGCGTGGAACGACTCCGCCTGCCGGTGCGGCTTGGCTATCTGGGAATCATCCTCTTGGCGACCCTGAGTGCCTTCCGCATAGACCTAGACCCGGCAGCCGTGGCAGGGCGTTTGCAGCGGATGCTTCGACCGACGATGTCCGGTGTTGATGTCCTGGATGGTGCGAGGAACCTGACGCTCTTCGCGGGCTGGGGACTCGTTTGGATGCTCACGTCCGCTCCGGGCCGATCTTGGGTGGTTCTGCGGAACGCGGTCCTTACAGGGGGGGGGATAAGCCTGCTGGTTGAAGTACTCCAACTTCTTTCCGATAACCGCACCGCGAGTGTCCTTGACCTTGCTACGAACACGGGTGGGGCACTCATGGGTGCACTCGTGCTCGTCTTCATAGTCCTGGGCTTGGCGAGTCGGGTGGATGGCCGATCATTCGTGGGGATTCCGGCCTCACTGTTCGCCCTCTCGTATGGTGCTGCCGTCGCGGGAGAGGCCCTGGTGCCGCTCTTCCGCCAGGAGCAGGCCCTCTCGGTGTCGGGAGGCGTCCTGGAGAGACTCGGAATCGCGGTCAGTCTCTTCGAGTGGAGGTCGTTCCTGGAACTTCCTCTCGGGGATGCTCTTCTCTTCTTCCCTGCGGGAGTGTTCGGGGTGGCGGCGCTGTACGAGACGGGCCGAGGCTACCGAAAGGCTGCGTTAGAAGTAGGAGTGGGAGCTACGCTTCTCTTCGTATCGGTGGAAGTGGCCCACGGCGTCCTCGGCATACCAATCCAAGCGGGAGCGATCCTGGTCCACGTCGGTGCAGTGGCGTTCGGCGCGTGGATGTCGGCCGCCGCACTTCCGGCGTTCACGCGAAGGGTGCGTGGGGTGGATCGGCCACGGCTGCTGACCCTGGGCTACGTAGCAGTCTTGGCGGCTTGGGCGTTCCGTCCGTACATCCCCGAAACCAACGCCACCGCTCTCCTGGGGAAGGTCACTTCGGAGTGGTGGATTCCACTTCGGTCCCTCGGGATGCGAATGGACATGTTCAGTGTCGTGGACGTGGCCGCGCCATTCCTCCTTTATCTACCACTTGGAGGCCTTCTCGCCGTATGGCCGCTCACGTCGCGGAGTCGATCAGCGTTCGTTCCGGCCATCTACCTGGCGGCGGCAATCGAGTTCTTGCAGATCCTCGTGGCCGGGCGAACCCTCGATGTAACGGACTTCCTTGTTCAAGCTGCCGGGGCGGCAGTGGGTTGGGCCGTAGTGCGGAGAGGAGGCTTTCGTCCATACGGGGCTCAACTGAGTTCCGCGACTGGGTAACCCCACGAAGATTGCCACTTCGGCTAGTCGTGGTCCTTGGGAGTATGTGTGTTGTTAAGCACAGACATCGCCCCCCGCTGTTTAGGTCCCCCCCGGGGGTATGTGTCGATTCAAAGCGGCAGATGTGAGCATCGGCTAGGGGCGATAGTCGCAGATCGTGCCGCGGGCGCAAGCGGCGGCTCGTCGTAGCTCGTGCGGTCCGATATCAGGAACCCCCAGACTTTGACCGTACATCGAGTTCTTGATCAAGCGTGGGAGCATCCGTGAGAGCCAGCCAGACCACTATCTCAAACGAAGCCTGCAATAGGGGGGGCGATCACGGTCTTCGTCTCCGTGATCATCGTGAGCGTGGTGTTCTGGGGCCGTCGCTGGTGTCGGCGGGGCGTGATCGGCAGTTTGCGCACCAGAAACGCGACACCTGGTTTCGACCCCTGAGCCTCTGTGGTCCCGGAGCCGCGTGACGACGAGAAGGCGAACGGCAGGAGACAAGTTGACTCAACCCAATGTCTGGCGGGGGCGGATGCTTGCGGCCACGGCCGCGGCTGCCTTGCTCTCGGTCGCATGCGGTGGAGACCCCGCCGCCCCTGCGGATCCCCTCGCCGGGCTCGAAGTCTCCGGTGATCCGTCGTCACCCGGTGGGGCGACCTGGACCTACCGGGACGTGGTGGGCGGAGTCGCGTACGACCTGCAGGGGACCCTATTTAAGCCTCCGGGGATTGGGCCGTTTCCGGCAATCATTCTGAGTCACGGGCTGGATGGCGGCGCGGACGATTTCCAATCGCTCTCGGAAGAGATGATCTCCTGGGGTCTCGTGGCGATCGCAACGAACTACACTCACTCAGGAGGGGGTGTCCCGAGTGGATCGCCGGGGACGTCCGCGATGGCCGATTGGGGGGCGAGTCAAGCGAATGTGCTCCGCGCAGCGAAGTGCCGCGAGATCCTCGCGAGTCTTGGCTACGTAGACAGGAGTAGAGTAGCGGCTCACGGTCATAGCATGGGCGCCTTCGTAACCGCGGCGCTCGTCGGAACGTATCCGAACGACTTCATCGTGGCCTCTCACACCGCGGGCGGCGTCGGCGTGCCCTATTCGACCACGGAGGCGCAGGCGCGGGGGATTCGCGCACCGTACCAGATGCACCACGGTGACCGCGACACGACCGTGCCGCTCACCGCCGATCAGCGCCTGGATTCGATCCTGAGCGCTTCATCCGTCCTGCGCGAACTCGTCGTCTATCCCGGTGCGGGCCATGGCTTGGTGCCTCAGTTTGCCACTGTCTTGGGCCGGATTCGCTCGTGGTACACGACGCACGGTCTCCTCCAGTAGAAGGACGAGGCGCTCGGTTTCGGCTCGGCGGGACGGAGCGCCTCATCAACGGTGCGATCAGGGCCACCATCTGGCCCAGGGAAGGAGAAAAGGGCACCCTAGCCGGCACGGACTCCGGGCTGGACCCAGTGTATGCATGATATCGCGATAGATCTGCTGATCCTCCTGGCCGGTATCTGGCTGGTCGCGGTTACGTTGCGCCCGCTGGGCCTCCCCACCATCATGGGAGAGCTCATCGTTGGGGTGCTGGTGGGACCGGCTGTCTTCGGCCTGATCGAGCCCAGTGAGGCGATCACGCTCCTGGCCGAGATCGGAATCTTCTTCCTCATGTTCCACGCCGGGGTAGAAACCCAGCCGCGGGAGTTTTTCGACGCGCTGAAGCGCTCGATCGGGGTCGCCGTGGTGGGTGCCCTGGTGCCTTTCGTGGTCGCCTTCGGCGTAGCGACGGCCTTCGGCCTGAGTCCGGTCGGCGCGACGTTCGTCGGTCTCACGATGACCGCTACCGCCGTCGTGGTCACCCTGAAGACCCTCAAGGATCTCGGGCTGGCCGATACGCGCCTCGCCCGCGTGATCGTCGCGAGCTGCGTGATCGATGACATCCTGACGCTGGTGTTCTTCGGCCTCGTGATCGGCACGTTGTCGAGCGGTTCATTCGGGGCGGTGGACGTCGCCCTCAATTTGGCCAAGGTGGTGGCCTTCTTCGGCCTGGCCGGGCTCGTCGGCCGGTTCGTCTATCCGAGGCTCACGCTCCCATTTCGTGCGGAAGGAGGCAAGGGCTTCACCTTCGTGCTGATGGTAGCCATCGGTGCGGGCGTCTTCGCCGAAGCCATCGGACTGCACATGATCCTCGGGGCCTATCTGGCCGGCCTGTTCTTCGAGGATGAGGTGGCGCACCCGAACCTCGTACGGGTCGTGGCGGATCGCTCCTACGGGATCGCCTATTCGTTCCTGGGACCCATCTTCTTCATCTCCCTGGGCTTCTCCGTCACGTTCGACATCAGCGGAGCGGAGGTGGCCTTCCTCGTCCTTCTGACCCTGGGTGTGATCGTGGGTCAAATCGCGAGTGCGGGTGGCATGGCGCGTCGCATGGGTTTGTCGCGTTTTGAAGCCCTGACCGTTGGCGTCGGCATGTGCGGTCGGGCCGAGTTGGCGTTCATCGTCGCCTCGCTGGCACTGGCCCAGGGCGCCATCGACGCCTCCGTCTTCTCGGTTCTGATCTTCACCGCCTTCGTTCTCAACCTCTTCACTCCGCTCGCGCTCAAGGGGTGCTCAGTACTGCTCTCAGGCAGGGTGGCGCGGCTCGCGGGGGGAGGTGGGGTCGGCGTCCTACTACCGGACAAATTTGGTGCGGCCCCCTTCATTGAGCGCTTGGGGGGACGGCTGCCGCGCGCGCTCACTGACGTCCATGACCGTGTGGTGATCTACGGGTACGGTCCCGGGGTGGAGTCCCTCCTGAGCGATATCGAGCGACTCGGCACCCCGTATGTGGTGGTCGAGGAGGACGAGGCGCGTGCGCGGCGGCTCCATGAGCGCGGTCGGAACGTTGTGCACGCCGAGTCCGTTCAGGACTTGGAACTCGGTGCGCTTGCCGATGCCCGTACGCTGGTGCTGAACGGCGAAGACGAGAACAACGTCTTGCTCGCACTAAGCGCTCGCGAAGTCGGATTCGAAGGTCCGATCATCGCGATGATGGAGGATCCGCGTCGCCGCTCGGCGCTGATGGTCGCGGGCGTCAACGTGACCTTCATTCCGACTCACGTGCTCGCGGCTGCCCTCTGCGCCCGGGCCAGTGCCAAGATCGGTCCCCGCGTGACAGGCGTCCGGCCCCTGAGCGAGCTGCTCGAAGTGGCGGAGCTACGGGTGCACGATGCCGGCGCGCTGGCAGGGACCACGCTTGCCGAGTCGGAGGTGCGCACCCGAACGGGGGCGAACGTCGTCGGCCAATGGAGGGACATGACGCTTCACTCGCCGCCGGCCCCGGACGAGATCATCTCCCCGGGCACCATCCTGGTCGCCGTGGGGACACCGGAGAGCATCGAGAAGCTCAACGAAATGGCCCGGCCTATCAGGCAGCAAGGGAAGACGGTGGTCATCGGCTATGGGAGCCTCGGGCAGAAGATCGCGGAGATCCTCAACGCAGTGAACGAAGAAGTCGTCGTCGTCCATCCGGTGGAGAGTCCGGGCGTCGACATCGTGGGCGACATCGTCGATCCGGGCGTGCTGGAGCGCCTACCGCTAGCCGAGACACGAGTCGTCGTACTCGCTCTCGACACAGACAGCGAAACGGTCGTTGCGGCGACGCTTCTCCGCGACTTCGCTCCGGACATTCCGATCATCGCCGGCACCTCTTCAGCCGCCAATGTCGCGCGTATCCGAAACGCCGGCGCGGACCACACGCTCTCCGTGAGCCAAGTCTCCGGACAGCTGCTCGCACACCACGTCCTGGGGGAGACCGTCTCCCTGCAGGCCCGCATCAAGCTCGTAAAGGTCGGTCCGGGGAGGCTCGTCGGAAAAAACCCGGTCGCGGAGCGGATTCGAGAGCGCACGGGCTGCACGATCGTTGCGGTGGAGCGGGAGAAACGGGTCCGCATGGATTTCCCGGCTGAGTTCCGACTCTCGCAAGACGACGCGCTCTATATCTGTGGGACGGCGAACGGGGTCGAACGCTACGAAGAGGTGTTCTCGCCCTCGCGACTGTGAGTACCGAGTACCGCCTGTCTCGGTTACCGGCCCGCCTGCACCCGCGCACCAGCCAGGCAGGCCCGGCGCAGCTCGGACGGCTCGATCACGGCACAGGCGGCGCTTCGCTCAGTCGGAGTGCCGTAAAGGGTCCAGATCTGTTCGCCGACCGCCTCGTAGCATTGACTTCGCGCGAAGTCCTCCACGAGCCCGCAAAAGGAGAAGGCCGATTCCGTCGTCGCGGTGAGGTCCACGAAGTTCTTGACGAGTCCGACGTAGCACCACGCTCGGTATTCCTCCGGTGTCTTCTGACATTCAGCCAACGAGGGCTCAGGCCGCTGGGCCGTCCGAGCGCTCAGGTCTCGGCCCAAGCTCTGGAAGCATGTCCGCCGCCAGGCTTCGGGAGCCTGACCGCACGTCTCAGAGGCCCCGGCGACGTCTTCCCCGTTTTCCCAAAGGATCGCCGACGTCTGCATCATGTAGCAGGCGCTGAGATAGCGTTCCGGGAGCACGGAGCACGGGTAGTGGAGATCGTCGGCCTTCAGCGGCTCCCACGGAGCTAGGCTCTCGGGTGAAGTCATCGTTGCGTGCTCGTGGTCACCCTCTTCGGCAGGACCGCCACTCCCCATCTCGGATGTCCCCGAGGGCTCCAACTCCGACGCCGGGTGATGCGGATTCGTGACGCTGATGACGTTTTCCATGAACGCCCCGCCGTAGCAGGACTCACGGTTCCAGGACGAAGTCAGGTAGTCGCAATCTTCGAGCGCACGCGGGAGGTTGTGGCCGTAGTACATCACGAGGGCGTGCCCGAGTCCGTGCAGGCACTGGAAGAACAGCCATCGGTCCTCGGCGGTGTCATACGGCTGACAGAGCTCGCTGACCGTCGGGCGATCGGCGACACCATTGGCCATGAACTCCGCCTGAATCACGCCGTGATAGCACCCGGACTGGAACAGGACGGTGCACTGCCGGAAGACGTCGGTGAGCGTCCGATCCGGGGAGTAGGCCCGAATCCCGATCCCGTGCGCGTAGACGTGGCCTTCTCGCTCGACGTCCGCGTCCACATGCGAGACCGCCTCCAGCATGGCGAGGGCAGCCGGGAGCCCAGCAGCGTCGAGCTCCTCCAGCAGGCGGGCCTCGTAACAGTCCATCTTGTCAGCGGACCTGAACTGGCAGGCTTCCAACGCGGCCGTGACCGAGCTTTGGGGATCGCCAGGCGCCCCTTGCTCCGCGCAGCCCGCGAGCGCAATCAGGATGAACGATCCCAGCACGGTTCCCCGTGCTTGTCCAAGCGTAGAGCGCCTCATGCCTCGGACTACTCCTCGTCTCAATGAGCCCGGCCCTGCTTCGCCACAATACCACAATATCGTTCAAGGTGTCCAAGATCAGCGGGCACCCATTGCACGATCTCCGGCGGTACTCCCGCGGGTTCGTTGCGCCGCCCTACGGGCCAGACTAGTCTCGCACCGCCAGACGTCCGCAGTCTTCCCAGGGAGTCGATCCTACGATGAGCGAACCAGAGGGTGGGCCGGTCTTCAACGAGGGCACGATCTTCGTGTTCGCCAACATCATCCGATCGACGGACACGACGAGGTTCGACAAAGTGGCCGCCCAGGATCCAGCATCGGGCCAGAGGTTGGTCTTCGACCGACGGATCGCGGTTCCTCCAGCTCAAAACCAGTGGGATACGATCACGGTCTGGCTGTTCAATGCGACTTTCACCGACGGCTTCACGGTCGAGGTGCAGGTGAACAAGGCCGACTTCGATGATCAAGCTACGGCGAAGACGAAGGCCGAGAAGTTCGCGGAGGCGGTCGGCCGACTTCCGAAGATACTTCGCAAAGAACTGCAGACGATGACGATTCACGCTGGCTCTGAGTTGTTCGGCGGTGGGAACAACGGCCTTGTCATCTACACCGATCAGGCCACCACCTACGAGGTGACCTGGAAGTGCCTTCATGAAGCCCTCGCACATGAGCTTGTCCACACGTCGCTCGACGCGGATCACAAGGATACGCAAGGAAAGGATTCATGGACCGAGGCTGAGACCGAAGACGGTGTCAGCGTTTCGACGTACTCCGAGGTCGATCCCGAAGAGGACCTGGCTGAGAGCTTCGTGCCCTATATCGGCGTCCGATACCGGCCGGATCGCGTCTCGGACACGAACAAGGACAAGGCCCTCGGCAAGATCCTCCATCGGATTGCCTACTTCGACGCCCAGAACTTTGACATGAGTCCCCTGCCGCCGCGCGTCGGTCCTCCAGCGATCGTCTGACTCCGTCTCACCGAAGCGATTCACGTGCCGTTCCAGCGCCGAGCCGTCAAACACGTAGTCTGGCGGGCATCGCACCAGTACCTTGGAAAAGGACGAGCACGATATGGACGATCATACCCACCGCCCCCCCAGAACCGGTGCAACCAATCCCCCCACCCGACGAGTCCGGTCGTGAGGCCTGGCTTCACGACCTAGAGATGCTCGGCGCGGATCCCGACGAGCGGTTCGATCGGTTCACCCGCATCGCGCGGCATCTTTTCGATACACCCATCGCCCTGCTCAAGCTGACGGGCTCCGACCGCCAATGGGTCAAGTCCCGGATCCGCCGGGGCCGCAACGATTCCCGGCCGGAGCTGGCATTCTGCTCCGAGGCGCTCCTCAGCGACAAGGTCGTGATCGTGCCGGACACCACCCGGGACGAGCGGCTGCGCGACCACCCGCTGGTCGTCGACCTACCGGAGATCCGCTTTTACGCCGGCTGTCCCGTGCGGGCCCCCGACGGTAGTCCGCTCGGTACGCTGTGCGTCATCGACCACGAGCCCCGAGAGGTGGGCGAGGAGGACGCGGATGTACTCCAGGACCTCGTGTGGATGCTCGAGCAAGAGCTGCAGTCTCTGTCGCTCGCCACCTTGGACGAGCTGACGAACCTGACGAATCGGCGCGGTTTCGACGCAATCGCCGAGCATTCGATCGCCGTGTGTCGCCGGATCAGTGAGCCGGCTACGCTGCTGTACTTCGACCTCGACGAGTTCAAGGCCGTGAACGACGCCTTGGGTCACGCCGCAGGCGACCGGGTCCTGCGGACCTTTGCCCGGCATCTCCGGGAGACGTTCCGCGACTCGGACGTCGTGGCTCGAGTCGGCGGCGACGAGTTCTGCGTGCTTCTGACGTCGGCGACTACCGAGGACGTCCAGCGGCCGCTCTCGCTGCTGGCGGGGAGGCTGCAGACGCGCGAAGACGAGCCACTGGTTTCCTTCAGCGTCGGGATCGCCCCGTACGATCCGTCTATCCACGCGACAGTGCACGCGTTGGTAGAGGAGGCCGATCAGCGCATGTACCGGCACAAGCAAGCCAATGGCGGGAGGGATCCGCACCGCGGACCCTGAGGCCGAATGCGAGGACGAGCTCCTTCTTTCTTCTGGCTTGTGACGTCCGAGCTTCTATACCTTGGAATCGGGGGGCAGCAACAACGGGAAGCGCGAAACGCGACGTAGATACATCTGCGAGGTTGCCCTTGGCCCTGTTGAAACCACTCACTTTTGCCTTGCGAGCCCTGTCCACGCTCGCGTTCGTGGCAGTCGGGGCCGTTCTGCTCGTCGCGCTGCTTCCCCTGTTCTCGGATGCCGGGTCGTACCCGTGGGTCGCCCAGGTCCTCTCGTTCGACGCCACGCTCATCGACGGCGTGCGCTCGGCTGTGCCGACCAGGCTCGGAGCCCTCGAGTTCGGGCGGGCGTTCCTCGCTTTGGGTGTGTTCTTCGGGGCGGTCGTGCTCGACTACGGAGCCTACACGCTGTCGGCCCTGACTTCCAAATCGGGCGGTCGCCCCAAGTACGCCCGGTGGAAGAAGCACGCGAGGAAGCGAAAGAAGCCGCCGGCATCCGCTCCGACCGCACCGAACGGCGCGCAGCCCAAGCAGACGGATAAGAAGAGCCGTGAAGAGCTCGTGCGCCAAATGGTCGAGGCGAAGCGGGAGCTCGACGCGATGACCAAAGACGTGGCGTTTCTCGCCCTCGACGTCGTGGAATCGACCAACATGAAGCTCGGAGAGGACCAGGCGTTCGTCGAGCACGACTTCAAGGCGTTCAAGAATATGGTCGACGAGGTCGTCGCGAAGGAGCGTCCGCTCAAATCGGCCTGGACTCCCGATGGAGCGATGATCTGCTTCGATTCGCTCGATCGTGCCGTCCGAGCCGCGCAGGCCATGCTTCGACAACTCCCGGCCTTCAACTCCGGGACTCGAATGATGCAGACGCCCTTCAGAGTGCGGTGCGGGGTCAACGCCGGGCGCGTTCAGTACGATGCGGACACGCCGATGGAAGCGATGAGCGACAACGCCATCGACATTGCGGGTCATATGCAGAAGTACGCGGACCCCGACACGGTCTTCGTAGCCGAGGATCTCATCAGGAGGAGGAAGGTGAAGCGGGGCTTCACGCCCGCCGACACCGAAGTCGACGGGTACTCCGTGAGCGTGTGGCGAGGGCCGTCGGCTAGGTAGGTGCCGGTCACCGATGTGCTATGCTAAGGGCATGGCCGTCTCGTCCACCCAGGACCGTTTGAATACGTCCCGTCAGTTCGACATGACGGTGCGCATAGGGTGCAGCCTGTCTTACGAGGTCACCGGATCCGCCTCGCTGTTGCTCAACCTGCAGCCCCGGCTGGGTCGCCATCATGCGGTCGTATTCCAGGCCCTGACCCTGGGGGACGATCTGCCCCATAAGAAGTTCACGGACAGCCACGGGAACCGGGTCTGTCAGGTGCGGCTCTCGCCGGGTACCAATTCACTCCGACACGACGCCATCGTCGCCGTGATAGCCCAGCCCGACAATGCGGGCCTCGTCCCGAGCCCGCCGGTCGCGCCCGACGAGCTGCCGCCGGAGATCCTTCGCTACACCTTGCCCAGCCGGTATTGCGACTCGGACAAACTGGCCAACTTCGCCTGGGAGAAGTTCGGCACCGTCGAGCATGGGTGGCCGCGCGTTCAGGCCATCAGCCAATGGGTGCACGACAACATCGAGTATCGATACCTATCAGGCCGGCCCGATCTCTCGGCATGGGACATCCTCCAACGCGGCTACGGCGTGTGCCGGGACTTTGCCCATCTGGCCGTGGCGCTCAACCGGACCTTCAATCTCCCTGCGCGCTACGTGACCGGTCACATGCCGGACATCGGCTGGCCCGACCCGGAGAACCACATGGACTTCCACGCCTACGCCGAGGTCTACCTTGGCGGCGAATGGTTCACGACCGATGCGCGCTTCCACAAGCCGCGCATCGGCCGCATCGACATCGTCTGCGGGCAGGACGCGGTGGACGGCGCCTTCTCTACGATCTTCGGCGGCGCGACGCTCACCCACTTCGAGGTCTGGGCCTACCAGGTGGCGCGCGGCACCGTCGGCGTGGGTGACCCGCTCGATTTCTCCCAGCGACTCGACAACCAGTGGACGGTGACCACCGAGGCACCGTATGCGGTGGCGCCGGCCTGAGTCGTTCCCGCTACAGGTCCCGCGGCCACAGGGCAGGGGCGCCGTCCAGCACGACGGGGCCGAAGTCGCGGAGGTCCAGCGTCGCAATGGCCCGCGCCCCGAGGCGCTCCGCTACGGCCATGACCACCGCGTCTACCAGCCCCAATTGTAGATCGGCGTAGCGTGCGTCCAGAGCCGCCGCTCGCACGAGGTCTGCCGCGGTGCCCCACTCGAGCTCGAAGGCGGCTCCGGCCAGGTCATTGCGAAACGCCCGTGCGGTGTCTGCGCCCATCCTCGACGCGACGATGTGATCGACTTCCGGGAGGATCGCCCAGGGAAGGACCCACTCGCCGGGGTCGGCTTCGAACGCGGCCCGCAATACCGGGTGATGGCGATCGTCCACGTCGATGAGCGCGACCACAGCTCCGGTATCGGCAACGATCAAGGATCCTCACCCAAGCCCGAGAGCACTTCCTCCGCCCGCTCGGACAGTGTGCCATCGCCGCTCCGTCCGGCACCGAGACTCGACGGCCGCCGGTCCGGCCCGTGGGCGCGAACATACGCCGCCACCGCCGTCCTAATCAGTTCTGCGGCCGGCTGGCCGTTCGCTGCTGCCAGTGTCTTGAGCCGCCTATAATCGGCGGCATCCAGATAGACCGTCGTCTTCACGGAAGGCATCCTTCATGATATATGGGTGCCATATATGGCACAAGCCGTTCGACTGGGGATCCCACGCACCGGATCCGACGATCGCCTCGAAGACTGGGCGATGCGATGGATGGTTGGGCGCGGCGGCTCCGACCGCATGGCGGGAAGGCTTCAGCCGGGATACGTTGGCGCCCGATCGGCAGGCCGCCTCGGCTGCCGTGAGTCGGCGATCCCCGCGTCGAAAAGGAGTCCTCCAATGAAGAACCTCACGACCGCATTCCCGCTAGCTGGGGTGGGCCTGTTCGCCGCATCGACTTCGGTCGCGACGCGGTAGCCGGGGTGTTCTTCAAGAAGCGTGCGAAGCCCGAGTCGCCTGTTCTGCATGCGACTGATGAGGACTTCGCAGAGCTGGTCGAGAAGGCCTCGGGGGTCCGCATCGTGGACTTCTGGGCGCCGTGGTGCGCACCGTGCCGTTTGATGGGGCCGATCCTGGATGAGATCGCGATCGAACATGCGGGTGACGGCGTCACGGTCGTGAAGGTCAACACGGAGATCGCGCCGCATTCGGCCGAACGTTTCGAAATCCGGTCGATCCCGACCCTGATCTTCTTCAAGGACGGCGAGCCGCTCTTCGAGATGGTCGGACTGGTGTCGAAGCCCGTGTTGGAGCGGGAGATCGGCCTGCTGCTCTGAGAGAACGCTTTACCTGGACCGAGTGACCCACGATGCGAATAAGCGCCCTGCTCCTCGTCGCCTCATCGCTCTGCGTGCCGTCGCCTGTCGGAGCACAAGAGCTCCCAAATTCTCCCGAGGAGATCTACGTCGCCCGGTCCCTCAGAGAGTCGCGCGAACCGCCGGGGCCGTTCTGCGCCCCTACCCGCACCGGCTTCGGCGCGGCGACGGTCGAGGATCGCTACTCCTTCTGGTCCGTCGCCGTCCGCCCGTCAGACGGACGCATCACGGACGCTCGCGTGGGGCAGGTGGGCGATCTGCAGGCCTGCTTCGGACCCCTCGAGGGCGGCGGCGGATCGTTCTTCTACGCCGAGGGCTCGCTCGGCGGCGCGCAGTTCACCGGTCGCGGCGACTGCCGGCCTTCATCGGACCGGTCTCCCCGGGACGGCATAGGCATCACCCGGTGCTACATGGATCTCGGCGATCTACCCGACGACTACGTCAGCGGCCGGCTGACCACCAACACCATCAACTCGCGCGCGGCCTTGGGCGACCAGTCCGATCCTCCCGGATTCACGCAGCAGTCGATCGCGACGGTCCGCCTCTGGCGGCGCCCCTAGAAGAGCGGCCCGGTGCCGGCTACTCGTCGGGAGGATCGATCACGATCTCCCGGACCTGTTGCGCCAGCCTCCCGGCCTTGAGGGCGCGACCCGCGAGCCGGTGAGCGAACGCGATGAATCCGAGGCCACCGACGACCAGGCCCGCGAGGCTGTTCAGCGCGAACAGCACCACGACGAGGACGAGCAGCAGTCGCCACCGAGCCCAGACCTGATCCTCTAGGGTTTCGCCGGTCATTCCATGCATCGTGGATCGGCGGCCTGAACGGCGGCGATCTGCTCGCGCGTGACCGGGATCGGGTCACAGCCATGGTCGAGCTCGCAGATCAGGTCGAACTGCGGTTCCGCTTTGATGTGACAATCGAGGCAGTTGCCGCCGAAGCGATTCACCACATCGACGGACCCACGCATAGTGATGCTCGTCCCCTCGGCGGTGACGCCCAGTTCGAAGAACTCCCAGTCACGCGTGGCCGGACTGTAGCCGCTGGGATGTTTCACCATCACCTCGGTCGGGACGAGCTGCACGACCGACCCAGGAGGATATACGCCACCCTCGGTGGATTCGGCGACGGCGACCGTCGCCGCGACGTCGCCGAGCAGGTTGTCCACGAAGAAATGACGTATTTGTGTCATCTCCGCGAGGCAGCCAAACGAGCTGGCATCGATGGTCAACTCCTGCGCCTCAGCGAGCAGTGTCTCAGTCGCGGGTGCCGAACCGGCCTCGTCGGCCGGCTCGCTCCCACCGCACGCCTGCAGGAATGCGAGCGCCAGGACCAACAGCCCAGCGCGACCCGCAGCCATGCCGGTCATTCGTTCCCCTGAGCCACGCTCTCTTCATACCGCGCGCCGCTCAACACGCCGGAGAGCGCGTAGTTCCCCTCATGACATGCATACTCGTAGAGGAGGTCGGGCATCGCGGTCATCGGAATCTGGCCTCCCCATGAATCCACGTAGGTGGACGGGTCCTCGACCACGAATTCGTAGAGAATCGCGTCCTCACTCATCCGGCTGAACCGCTCGGTCACTTTCATTTCCGCCGAGGAGTACGGTTGCAGTGGATGGATGTTGGTGGTCTCGACCACGAGCACATCACCCTCCCAGTGGCCCCACGAGTCTCCCATCCATGTGCGGATGTGTGGGGGCAGCTTCGGTCCTGATCCGATGCGGATGACCCGAGTGTCGTGCACCATCTCGGTCATGATCATGATGTGATCGGGCGTCTGCACGATGGTGTAGTTGCTGTTGTAGCCCCCGTTGGGGAGCATGGGAGGCCCGGCGGGCGATCCGTACGAAGTGAGGCAGCGCTCGGCGAGCGGTCTCAGCTCCGGGTGATCGTACTGTGCGAAGTCGCTCCTCGCGGCCCGCTCCATCCGGCGCCGCTGCTCGCCCTCCGGCGACAGCGCAGGAATCCTGCCGTTGGGCGGATACGTGATGAGCGAGGTCCTGGGTTCTCCATGAACGACCGCCACGCGCTCGCCCGTCTCGAAGAAGACGTTGTTGTACGAGTCGGCGGCCGAAATGGTGGTCTGGGCAGGCGGCAACGGACGATCGGGGTCGCTCGGCTCGGCACCACGCGCGATGCGCTCCACGTAGCCCCGTTCGAGCTCTCGGACCTCGTCCTGCGAGAAAATCGGCTCCTGGCCCTCCCGACGTTGGATCGGCGTCAGGGATTGGTTCGTCCAGTTCCCTTGAAGGTCCGGGCGACCGTCCGGTGTTCTGGGCACCTCCCACTGGTTGGCGTTGGATGTTCGGTTCTGCGCCGACACAGTCGAGACGACGCCCGGCGCGGCGGTCGCGCACAGCAGCGCAAGCGTCAGGAGGGAGCAATGCGACATCACTTTGGCACTCATCTTGGCCTCCAGCCCACAGGATCGGCGGATCAAGACAAAGTGCATGGCGCGCCCGAACCGGGCAATCAGTCCGAGTGTTGATACGATGATCATGAACATATACCATGATATCATGAACTATAGAAAAGCTGGCAAGACGCCCGCGGTCCGCGAGCCGGTGCAGGTGTACCTGGACGGTCCGGATCAAGAGCGACTCGAGCGCCTCACCGGGCGACTCGACGCCACGAAATCAGATGTGCTTCGGCGCGGCCTCGAGGCGCTCGAGCATCAGCTGTCGGATCCGAGCCGGCACCCGGCGCTGCGCATCGTCGGGCTCCTGAACACCACGGGGGGCGAGGACGGCGCCCGTGAACACGACCGGATCCTCTCGGACGCAGAAGTGGAGTCCTGGTCGGGGAGCGACGAGGGTGGCTGAACTCTTCGTGGACACGAGCGCTTGGTATCCGCTGGCGGATTCCGGCCACCCCGACCACGCCCGCGTCGCCGATCTCCTGGCCCAGCGGATCCGCGAAGGCGCGCGCCTGGTCACGACCAACTTCGTCCTGGCCGAGACCCACGCGCTTCTTCTCCGCCGTGGAGGCCGGGAGCCGGCGCTACGCTTCCTCAGGGAGGTCCGTACCGATCCGGTTCTGGTGGAGACGAGCACCCCCGAGATCGAGCGGCGAGCCGTCGACGAGTGGCTCGGTCGCTACCAGGACCAGGACTTCACGCTCGTGGACGCCGTCAGCTTCGTGGTGATGGCGGATCGCGGGATCCGTGAGGCACTAGCCCTCGACCGGCACTTCGCCACAGCGGGCTTCGTGAGGCTGCCGGCAAACTGATGTTGCGGTCAGTCCGCGAGCGCCCGCCCGACCGTCAGATGATAGACCGTCTGCTGTCGCTCGTAGATCACCAACGCGATTCCTTCGGCCTGTGCCTCGCTTAGGACTCGGCTGAAAATAGCGCCCAGCTCGCGCGACTTTCGGGCCGAGACGGACTCCAGCGCCAAGTCCACGTAGCGCTCCAGATGCGGGGCGAGGTCCGCCGGAACGCCCGACAGGACTTCTTCGGGTCGGTCGGCAGGGGGCGCAAAGGCGGCGTAGGAGAGATCCACGGTCGTGCCGAATTCGTGCGAGCTCAACCCAGCGGCCGCGTTGGCGTTGGACCCCCGTAGCCGTTCCTGACGTTGGGAGGTGCGCAGGGCGCTGGTGACTTCGATCCGGTACGGCGGGAGGCCCATCTCGGCCAGTCGGTCCTGGAAGCGCTCCCCGAGGACCGCGAGCAGGGTGCGCATATGAGGCACGACGTACGCCGGGGAGGTTCCGGGTCGCACGATCCAGTGCTGCGTACTGTCCTCCAGCTCGATGAGGCGTCCGTCGGCAAGGAGCGAGTCCCTCGTCGCTTCGCTGCCGACGCGAACCGCCAGCTCGCGAGCGCGGGCCACATGAGATGCATTCTGGAAGCGGCGCAACGCGGCTTCCTCGCCCGGCGTCATGACGGGGAGCGGCCGTAGGATCCGATTGGCGGAGCCCGCGACACGGTCCGTGCGCTGCATCGCTTGCCTCAGGAGACGCTCGATCTCGGCGTACGTGTCCGCGCGCGTGGATTCTACGGCGGCTGCTACGGCTGCCTCCCGTTCGCGCTCTGCTCGACCACACGAGGAGAGCACGACGATCAGAAGCAGGGGTAACCCGCGCATCACGCTTCCCATCAGTGTTTTGCCCACCACTGCTGCGCGCGCTCGGTGGACCATGCCGTGCCGAGCTCGATGAACCGGAGTTGCTGCGAGAGCTCGTCGGCGGAGGAGGGTCGTTGCTCCGGATCCTTTGCGAGACAGCTGAGGATCAGCTCATCCAAATCAGGTGGGATGTCGGCCTCCGTGAAGTGAGAGGGCGCCTTCGGTTCCTGGTGCAGATGTTGTACCAGCATGAGCATCGGCGAGGATGCCTCGAAGACCGTTCTACCAGTGAGCAGCCAATGAGCGACACACCCGAGCGAGTAAAGATCGCTACGCGGGTCCGCCTCGTCTGCCTCGCCCCCGGCGCTTTCGGGTGAGCCATACGCCGGGGTCCCAGCGAACCCTCCAACCTCGGTGAGCTTCGCGTCCCCTCGGGACAGCTCGCCGGCGCGCTTGACCAGTCCAAAGTCCAGCACCTTCGTGAAGTCCACGTCCTGCCCGTAGCGGCAGAGAAAGATGTTGGCCGGTTTAATGTCCCGATGCACGAGGCCCCGAGCGTGCGCCTCAGCCAGCGAGTGGCACACCTGCCTGAGAATGTGGACGGCCCGTTCGGCGGGGACCGGCCCGTGGCGTTCCACGAGCTCTTCCAGATCCAAGCCGTCTAACAGCTCCATCACATAGTAGAACCGTCCGTCCTCGGTGAGCCCGTAGTCGTACACCTCCACCGTATGCGGCGAGCGGAGCTGCGCGGTGGCCTGCACTTCCCGCTCCAGACGTTGCCGCTCCGGGCCCGTCCCGCCCGAACTCGTCCCTGGGCTCGTGCTGAGGAGTTTGATGGCCGCTGGACGCGCGAGCATGTGGTGCTCGGCTTTCCAGACCTCGCCCATTCCACCCGCGCCCAGCTTCTCGACGAGTTGGTAGCTCCCCATGCGACGCGCATCGCCCAGGTCCGACCCGAGACTGAAGACCACGCGGGACCCCGCGACGGCGATGGCGACACATACGTAGTTGGCGACGAACATCGGCGTCATGTTGCCCAGCGGTGTTGCGCCGTTCGCCTGACCTATGGCGTAGAGCAGGGGAGTCGTCGAGGCGGCCAGGAGCGACGTGACCAGCACCTTCCCTGTCGTGCTCGGGACAATGAGCGGGACGAACACGATCCAGACCGCAACCCAGGAGATGCCCGAGATCATCGAACCTTCGGGCCACATCCCCCATAGCAGGTGCGTGTCGATCCCGGCGGCGGCCACGACACCGTATACAAGGCCGACATCCAGGAGCTGCCGGTCGGACACGATCCCGCTGCGCGCGAAGAAGAAGAATCCGATCGAGACCGCGATGAACGCTGCGGCCACGAAGTCGGGCAGCTCAAGGAACGAGCCGCCCGTACCTCCTCCGAAATCCACGATCCGGAAGGAGCCGTAGGCGATCGGGTATGCCGCCGCGTACGTCAGGGCCACGATGCCCAGACGACGCGCCGCCTTTTCGATCAGATCGGGCGGCAGCCCCCGGGACTCGGCGTCCCCGGTCGACTCCTCCGCGCAGCGGAGGAACCGGCGGTCGAGGATCTCCTTAACGGCCATCGACCCACCTGGTTCGCATCACGCCGCGGCGATGCACTCGATCTCCACGCGGGTGTCTCCCCCCAGACTGATGCCGACGGCCGTGCGCGCGGGCTTGTTGTTTGGAAAGAACTCCGCGTAGACCTCGTTCATGGCGCCCCATTCGGCCATGTCGACCAGGAAGACCGTGCACTTCAGAACGCGATCCATCGAGGACCCGAAGCGTTCGAGCGCGTCACTGATGGACTCCAGCGTACGGCGCGTCTCGGGCTGCACACCGGACTCTCCGGCTCCTCCGGTCTTGCCCGCCAGGAAGATCATGCCCCCGTAGCGAACACCCTCAGAGTACGGCGCACGCGGGTTGGCATTCAGATACTCCGGGGCTGCGTACTGCTGGACAGGCTCGGCGTCGGCCTCAGGCACGGCCGGCTCGCAAGCGACGCTCGCAACACACAGGACGAGGATGGTCGCGGCTCGAAGCATGACATTTCTCCTGGACGACTAGGACGCATGTGGGCGGGGGGACCAGAGTAGGGGTCACGAGCGTCCGGTAGCAATCGAGTGGTGCATGTACTCGACAAGCAGACGTGCTCCTAGGGCAGTACTTTTCAGTTCGGTCTCTATCTTGTCCACCGACATCGCCTGGGAGGCGACGTGCAACCCCCGACGCTTGTCGTCTCGAATCCCCCCCACCGGAAGGTGGACCTCGACGCGGTCGCGGCGATGATCGGGCTAGATGTCTACGAAACCCGCTTGAAGTTCATCTTCTCTGCGCCGGAGGTGCTGGCGGCTTTGGACGGCGAGTACGCGACGGCAAAGGCGGAGTCGTTCGAGAGCGCGGGCGTGAGTGTGGCGCAGATCGACGGGCGGGAGCTTACGGCCATCCCCTGGCCGGAACCGGTTTCCTCATTCGAGTTCACCGGCAAGGGGCTGACGGCACGCATCAGGAGCCGAAATGTAGAGCTTCCCTACGACTCGAGCGTGGTGGGCGTCTACTGCAAGCCACCGTCGAATTTTCGCGTGGAGCCGAGCGAGAAGGCGGTGGGGCCGCTCAGCTTCGGTTTGGAAGTCGCCGAGGCGATCGAGTGGATGGCCAACCTCGACCTGTACTTCTTTCGAGATGACGCTTTACAGCGACTCTCCATCGTCCAGGGCGTGACGGATTTCTCCGGCCTCGGGCCGATGCAGAAACGTACGGCCGACGAAAACATGGCGGAGGTCGTCGCTGGGTGTAGCCGCCGGTTCACCTCCATGCACCTCGACGCCCGCATGGAGAACGTGCGGCCTCGGCGCAGATTCGTGGGCGGCGACTCGGCGCACAATCCGGATCTGCGAAAACGCTACTCGTTCGGGACGCTGCTCCTGCGCGAGATCCTGAATTCCGTCTCTCCAGGGCTTGGAGACCTCACGCAGTACGAGCTCGGCTCGCGGCTCGGGTACCTCACGGGCCGTAGCCAGATATCCTCGCCGAGACGATGACCGCGTTACCTCTGACCGCCTCATACCGTCAGAGTGAGGACAGTGACACGCGGTAGCAGCTACAGCCCGGAGGCACAGATGCGACGTTCAGCACGATGGTGGGCCCTCACGATCTCGCTCGTTTTGGTTGCGGGGTGCGCCGAGGAGGCCCTCACACCGGCCCTCGACGCCCTCGAAGAAACGACCGCCGAACAGGAGACAGCGCTCGTGGCTGCGATGGAGGGCATCGCAACTCAGCTGGGTCTGGGCCCCGACGGCACGATGGGCGCCATGGACGAGTCCGACGAGGCGCCAGCATTCGGCAACGCGGTGTTCGCCGACGCATTCGCCGTGGGCGACGACCATGAGGTCGACACGGACCTGGCAACCGATCCGACGATCTCGGACCTGCCGCCGGACCAGCTCCGCATGTACAACGTCATGGCGCTCTGGGGCCGCGTAAGACCGAATCCGAACACGGAGTGGTCACCGCTGCAGTGGGATCCGGGGCTACAGGTAAAAGAGGGTGACGGCGTACGCGTAAGGCGCACGATCCTGTTCGAGCCCGGGGATATGGTGCACCCGCAGGTGGTGCGTAACCTCGTGACCATGACGTCCCGTACCGGGCCGCACGTCGACGGGGTCGTGGCCCAGGTCGCCATCCGTACAGGCCCGAGCGTATCGACGGATGTGGTCTCGGCGACGGACGAAGCGGCCTTCCTCGCGTTTCGCAGCACGCCGTACTCGGTGAAGATCCCGGCGAATGAGCTTCCCGGCCTGAACTTCGCCGAGGTCATCGACGATACGGGCAACGGGCTGATCCTCACCGCGCTCCGCCGTCCCACTCCGGGGTGTGCGGTCGGCTTCATGGCCGGGCGCTGGATGCGGACGAGCGATCGAGGAGGCGTGTTCGGCGGCGCCTGGCACCAGGCGAACGGGCGCCGCGAAGGCTACGTGGTGGGACGCTGGGGCGTGACGGCTGCTGGCGAGCGGGTCTTTCACGGCAAGATCGTGAACCTGCAGGGCCAGTTCCTCGCCCGCATGGCGGGTAACTACGAGGACGGGCAGTACAAGGGCGAGATGTACGGCCGAGGCGGTGCGCTCCTCGGCTACGTCCATGGCCGCTACATGGGCGAGGATGGACACGGCGTGTTCCAGGGTGCTTGGCGTCAGGCATGCGTCACGGATCCGCCGCCGCGCACCTGCCAGCTCACGTCCGATGGCATTCGCGTGTGCGACGATGTGGTGCGGCCGGACCCGATCGACTAGGAAGTCGTTGGTGCGCTAGCCAGAGGGGGCGGCCCGTATCGCGCGGGTCGCCCCTTCTCATGTGCTGAGTTCAACCTCGTCGCCACGAAGGCGCGCCCGAGAGACCGCGAGAGGTAGCGGAGCGATACGGCCCGGCCAGTCGTCCGTGCCCTGAGCTACCTCCTCACGTACCGCGTGGCAGTGATCGCGCAGCGCCGCGACGTCGATTCCGAGGTACTCGAGCGGATACGCCTCCAGGCGTTCCAGGGTCTTCCTCAGCTGAGCCTTCACGCCGTGCGCGTTCTCTCGCTCCCAGTGAACCCATGCGCTGGCGTAGAGAATCAGGCCCTGATAGAAGTCGCTGCCGGTGCGGCGCCACTCGTCCTCCAGGACCTCGTGGCTGTCCCAGAAGCGGCCCGCACCGTAGAGCGCCAGGAAGCCTTCGAGGGCGCTCGGAACCTCTGGTGGCTGCGTCATGAGAGAAGATACGTAACTGGCACCGGCGCGCGTGTGGGCCTAACCTCGCCGTCCGGTGAATGACTCATGAAGAACGGGACGACCATGCGATTTCAGAGATTGGTGATGGCGGTGGCCGCGTTGGGTTTCGTGACACTCGTGGGGAATCCCCTCGCGGCTCAAGAGAGCGAAACGCTCACCGTGCCGGGCCTCCAGCAGAGCGTGGAGATCGTGAAAGACACGTGGGGCGTCTCACACATCTACGCGCAGACGGAGCACGATCTCTTCTTCGCGCAGGGCTACAGCGCCGCGCGAGACCGCCTCTTCCAGCTCGAGATCTGGCGCGCCCAGGCCACCGGAACCACGGCCGAGATCCTTGGACCCCGGGCCGTCGAACGCGATCACGGCGCGCGGCTCTTCAAGTTCCGCGGGGACATGACGCAGGAGATGAACCACTACCACGACCGGGGCGACGAGATCATTCCCGCCTTCGTGGACGGCGTCAACGCGTACATCGACCGAGCCCTGGCCAGCCCCGATGACCTTCCGCTGCCGTTCCAGCTTCTCGGGATCCGCCCGAAACATTGGACCCCGGAAGTCGTCATCTCGCGACACCAGGGACTGCTCGGCAACATCGGCGCCGAGCTCAATACGGGCCGTGCAGTGTGTGCGATCGGCGGCGAGGCGGTCAAAGAGCTGCAGTACTACCACCCCCGCGAGCCGGATCTGGAGATCGACCCGCAGATAGACTGCGAGTCGCTTCTCGACAATGATATCCTTGCGCTCTACAACGCCTATCGTCAGACCATCCGGTTCGAGCCGTCCGACATCGTGGCTGAGGGTTTCCGTAACGATGAAGAAAGCTACGACCGACTGGCCGCGGTCCTCGATCTCGAGGCCACGGAGCTAGAGAGCAGGTCGAAGGATGACATCGGGAGCAACAACTGGGTCGTGAGTGGTGCGCTCACCCAGGACGGATACCCGTTCATGATCAACGATCCGCACCGTGCCCAATCGGTCCCGTCCCTTCGCTATTGGGTGCATCTCGTCGGCCCGGGCTGGAATGTGATCGGGGGCGGAGAGTCCGAGATCCCCGGCGTGTCGATCGGTCACAACGGAGTGGGCGCGTGGGGACTCACGGTCTTCGGCACCGACGGCGAGGATCTGCTGGTGTACGAAACCAACCCGGCTAACCCGAATCAGTACCGCTACCGCGGCGCGTGGGAGACCATGCGCATCATCGAGGAGACGATTCCGGTGAAGGGCTCGAGCCCGGTGACAGTGCAGCTCAAGTACACGCGCCACGGCCCCGTCGCGTTCGAAGATGCGGATAAGAACCTGGCGTACGCCGTGCGGCCGGCCTGGATGGAAGTCGGCGGCGCACCCTATCTCGCGTCGCTACGCATGGACCAGGCGACCACGTGGGAGGAGTTCAGGGAGGCGTCGAACTACAGCAACATCCCGGGCGAGAACATGGTTTGGGCAGACCGCGACGGAAATATCGGGTGGCAGGCCGTCGGCATCGCCCCGATCCGTCGCAATTTCAGCGGCATGGTGCCCGTCCCCGGCGACGGCCGCTACGAGTGGGACGGCTATTTGCCCATCATTGCGAAGCCCCACGAATACAACCCGGCACGAGGGTACATCGAGACCTCGAACAGCAACTACACGCCGCCGGACTATCCCTATATGGATGCCATCGGCTACACCTGGACCGACCCGTACCGGTGGGCCAGGGGGAGCGAGGTCCTGGGCTCGGGCCGGAAGTTCAGCATGATGGACATGATCCGGCTCCAACACGACTACCTGTCGATCCCGGCGCGCACGCTCGTGCCGATGCTTGCAGAGCTGACCGCCTCGGACCTCCAGGTCGAGGCAGCCCGCCAGCGCCTCCTGGACTGGGACTACGTGCTGGACAAGAACTCGGTCGAGGCGGGCATCTACGTGGCCTTCGAGCGACAGCTTCTGGACGACATCGAAGAGCTCAAGATCCCGGCCGCCGCGCGTGACCACCTGGGCATTGGCATGAAGCGGATGATCGACTTCCTGCTCGCTCCGGACGGCGATTTCGGATCCGACCCCATGCGTGGGCGGGACGAGTTCTTGCTCCGCGCACTGGCCGGTGGCATGCAGGACCTGCGCGACAAGTTGGGCTCCGACATGAATGGTTGGGTCTACGGG
>Ga0224512_10000660_pt1 | contig 35635 bp, 38 predicted proteins | sample SF_May12_sed_USG_4_FD_169103 | JGI IMG/M metagenome (GOLD analysis project Ga0224512, IMG submission 169103) | Sediment microbial communities from San Francisco Bay, California, United States - SF_May12_sed_USGS_13 | ecosystem: Environmental > Aquatic > Marine > Sediment | place: USA... | reverse complement strand
TTTGCAGTAACTGCTCCACTCGCAGGTCAAATAGGTCGGGTAGTTGGGACACGAGCCCCTCAGTCACGAGCTGTTTTGAGGTTCCCTCACCCAGCCCTGCGATATCGAGCGCGTCTCGTGAGGCAAAGTGCTGAATCCGTCCTGCGAGCTGTGCCGGACACTGGAATCCGTTGAGACACACAGTGAAGGGCCCGCGTTCGATGAGTGGCGTGCCGCACGAGGGACACGTCGTCGGCATCTTGAAGCGGGGCTTCCGTCTTCTGCCCGGTTCCGCAATCCGCTCCAGCACCTGGGGGATGACGTCTCCCGCACGTTGCACGCGCACTCGATCGCCTTCGCGTACGTCCTTGCGCCCCACTTCCTCGCGATTGTGCAGACTCGCGCGGCTCACCGTGACTCCGCTCAACTCGACGGGACGTAGCATAGCCACAGGGGTGACGACACCCGTCCGCCCGACGCTGGGCACGATGGCCAACACCCGGGTCACTTCTTTCCGTGCGGGGAACTTGAATGCGAACGCCCAACGTGGGTGATGCGACGTCACCCCCAGGTCATCTCTTGCCGTCAGGTCATCGAGCTTCACGACGACGCCATCGATCTCGTATTCGAGATCATCGCGCTGCTCGGTGAGCTGCGCGTGATACTCCACGATCTCGTCCACAGATGTCACCTGACGCGCCAACTCATTGACCGGGAAGCCCCATGCCTCGAGCGACCGCAGGACTTCCCACTGCGTGTCGGGCTCGTCGCCCTCTACACCTAAGATGTCGTAGACATAGATATCGAGCGGTCGCTGGGCCGTGTTCTGTGGGTCGAGCTGTCGCAGACCCCCGGCGGCAGCGTTCCGCGGATTGGCGAACGGCTCTTTGCCCTCCTCAAGCAATCGCTCATTGAGCTTCTCGAACTGCGCCACCCGCAGAATCACTTCGCCACGCACCGCCAAGAACGATGGTGCACCCGATTTCCCGTCACGCAGTCTGAGCGGCACGCTCCGAATAGTCCGGACGTTCTCGGTGATTCCCTCACCGACCGCACCGTCACCGCGGGTAGAGGCGCGAACCAACACGCCGCCTTCATACACCAGCTCGACCGATGCACCATCCAACTTGGGATCGACCACATACCGAATGTCGCTGCCCAGGGCCTTGCGCAGTCGATCGTCAAAACGCTTGAGCGCGTCTTCGTCCTGACTGGAGTCGAGGCTCAGCATCGGTACCGTGTGCGTGACCTTGGGAAACTGATCGAGCGCCATGCCGGCCACGCGTTGGGTCGGAGAATCGGGCGTCCGGAACTCCGGGAACTGCGCTTCGAGCGCCTTGAGCTCCTGAAACAGCGTGTCATACGCCGCGTCGGAGATCTCCGGCGCATCCTTCACGTAATACAGGTAATCGTGATGCCGCAGCTCGGCGTGGAGCTCGCGAACGCGCTTCTCAGCCTGGGTGCGGGTCATGGACGGAAGATACAGACGGGATACGGGATGCGGGATACGGGATACGAACGACGTTTCACTCTTCATCTTTCACTTTTCACCCTTTCACCTTTCACCTTTCACCTCGACGATCCCCAACACGATGAGCATCCCCAGCGCCAGCCCGCCACATACCCAAAACGCTGCGCCGAGTCCGAGCCAAGCGTATGCGAGGCCTGCGATCAGGGGGCCCACCGTTTGCCCCAATCGCAGCACCATCCCGTTGACCGACATGATGATCGCGCGGTGCTCTCCAGATGTGGTGCCGGCAACGAGGGTGATCACTGTGGGAACCGTGATCCCGTTAGCGAACCCGAATGCCATCGCCAGGGCGACGATCAGCCACAGCGCCTCAACGAGAGGAATGGCGCCCATCGTGACACTGTAGAGTACGAAACCGATGAGGATCAAACGCCGCTGGCTCGTCAATTGGGCGAGCTTGCCCACCAGAAACGCCCCCACTGCTGTAGCCAACGATGCCGCTGCAAACACGACTCCAATCCCGAGAGGTGTCGCCCCGAAGAGCCGTTCCAGCACGAAGGGAAGGAACGTGAGGTACGCCCCGTAGATGAGGATGAAGATCACCACGCCTGTCGTGAACAGGAGGAGCAGTTGGCCGCTTCGCACGAGCTGCAGCGCGCTCCGCAGGTACGTGCCCAACGCGGTTTGGGACCTGGGCTCCGGGTACTTGAGGACCGACAACACGAAAAACGCCACCGGCACTGCCAAGATCGGCAGGAAGAACGGCACATACCAGGCGAGGAGGGCCAGGGCGCCGCCGATGGCGGGATACACGGCCGTCCCGATGCTCAGGACGCCCGCGTTGTACCCAAAGGCCGTCGTGCGGCGCCCTCCGTCGTACAGGTCACCGATGAGCGTCACGTTGAGCGACCCGAGTGCCGCGCCACCAACGCCCTGCAGGAATCGCAGGGCCAACAACACCTCGAAGTCGCGCGCCAGACCACATGCCGCACCTGCCAGGCCGAAGACGAGGAGTGAGGGGACAAGAATGCGCTTGCGACCGAATCGATCGGCGGCGACGCCCAACACAGGTGCCAAGAACACACCGGGAACCGTGAATGCAGAGATGAGCCACCCCACGGCCTCTGGGGTCACGTCAAGGGCAGTGCTGATTCGCGGAAAAGCCGGTGTCACACTCGCGACACCGAGCATGGCCATGAGCGTAATCGAAAAGATCACGCGCAAATTGGCGTCGAGGAGTAATGGCTGAGCTGACGAGTGGTCGCGCACGATCGGCGCTCGGCCCCCTTGGAAGAGGCGGCGGCGGTTAGCCGCCGTCAGGGATCAGGCGATAGACCCGCCCATTCTGGGATCCGATGTAGACGTTGCGAGCAGCGTCCTCACCGAACGTGAGCACGTTGCCAATATCGCCCACCGCCCATTCAGAATGTGCCGTGGCCGCACCGTTCACGTAGCGGAAGCTCCTGAGCCACCCGCCGCACCAGTCGGAGTAGAAGTAGTGACCGGCCACGTCCGCTAGCGCCGTGCCGCGATAGACGATGCCGCCAATCACGGAGCAGCCATTGTCGTGCCCGTATTCCACGGGAGGGAGGGTAAGACCGGTCTGGTCGCAGCCGCCCATCCCAAAGCAGTGCCGCCCTTCCATCTCGTTCCAACCGTAGTTGAGCCCGCCCACGTCCAGCGGGGCGACGTGGACTTCTTCCCAGGCGTTCTGACCCACATCTCCGATGTACAGGAGTCCATCCTGGCTGTCGAACGAGAAGCGCCACGGGTTCCGCAAGCCGATGGCCCAGATCTCATCACGCGCCTGCGGGTTCCCCACGAACGGGTTGTCGTTTGGGATGGCATACGGATCTCCCCCGTCGACGTCGATTCGTAGCAGCGATCCCAGTAGCGTGGCCGCGTTTTGGCCGTTGTCCTGTGGGTCGTTGGCGGATCCGCCATCCCCCATCCCGATGTACAGCATGCCATCCGGCCCGAACAGCACCATGCCACCGTTGTGGTTGCCGTACGGCTGCGGGATCTGGATTATGACCTTGTCTGAGTTGACGTCCGCGCGATTCGGATCGGCCGACACTTGATACCGCTCGATCCTGGTGCTGCCGTCCTGAATCGTGTAGTTGACGTAGAAATAGCCGTTGGATGCGTAATCCGGGTGGAACGCAAGTCCTAACAGCCCCTGCTCACCACCGTCCCGTACGCGATTCTCGATATCGAGAAATGGTTCGCTGCGGAGCGCATTCCCCTCGACCACGCGGATGCGGCCCGGTTGCTCCACAATGAAGAGCCGCGCGTCGTTTGCCGGTGCCGTGACGTACACCGGATTGCGCAGTCCTTGGGCGACCACCTCGAGTGCGACGCCGCTGTCGGTCGTAGGCTCGCTGATATTCATGCCTTGGCCGGCGGGCGTACATCCCAAGCACGTGGCCACGATGACTGGGCCGGCCAGCCAGCGCCTATGCTGAGTCTGCACGTTCACCTTGCGCACTATTGCTCCACCTTCACGCCACGCCAGAACGCGACATGATCTTTGATGTGCTGCGCCGCGTCCTTCGGCTCGGGGTAATACCACGCGGCGTTTTCGTTTCGCGCTCCCGACACGGCCACGTGATAGTAGCTAGCCCGGCCCTTCCATGGGCAGGTCGTCGAGTGGTTGGATTCCTGGAGATATTCGCGATTCAGGGAATCGGGCGGGAAATAGACGTTTCCCTCCACGATCTCGATACTATCGCTCTCGGCGATCGTCACGCCCTTCCATTCCGCCTTGGCCATCGTGCCTCCTCTATCAGCCCTTGAACGCACTCAAACCCGTGACCGCTTCACCAAGCACGAGCGTGTGGATGTCGTGCGTCCCCTCGTACGTGTACACGCTCTCGAGGTTGGCGAGGTGTCGCATCGACTGATACTCGGCGATGATGCCACTCGCGCCGAGCAGGCGACGCGCTTCACGTGCACACTCGCATGCCAAGTTCACGTTGTTACGCTTGGCCAAGGACACCTGAGCCGGGGTGAAGGTTCCCTGATCCTTGAGCCGGCCCAGTTGCATGCACAAGAGCTGCGCCTTGGTGATCTCGGTGAGCATCTCGGCGAGGCGCGCCTGCTGGATCTGGAACCCACCGATAGGCCGATCGAACATCACCCGCTCCGCCGCATACGCACGCGCCTCGTCGAAGCAGGCCAAGGCAGCACCAACGCCACCCCACGCTATCCCGTAGCGCGCCTGTGTGAGGCACTTGAGCGGGCTCTTGAGGCCGCCACTCTTGGGGAGAAGGTGGTCCTTGGGGATCCGCACGTCTTCGAGCACGAGCTCGCTCGTGTCACTCGCCTTAAGCGAGAGCTTGCCCTCCACCTCCTTGGCGGAGAATCCCTTGGTGTCGGTGGGCACGATGAATCCGCGAATCGACTTGGCGTCGCCGATGGCGCCAGTCTTGGCCCAGATGATCGCGACGTGTGCCATGGATCCGTTGGTGATCCACATCTTGGATCCGTTGAGCACCCATCCGTCGCCATCTTCCCTGGCAACCGTGATCAGGCCACCGGGATTCGATCCGAAGTCGGCTTCGGTGAGGCCGAAACATCCGACACACTCGCCGCTCGCGAGCTTGGGGAGCCACTCCCGACGCTGTTCCTCGCTGCCGAATTCGAAGATTGGATACATGACGAGCGAGCCCTGCACCGAGGCAAACGATCGCATACCGCTGTCACCGCGCTCGAGTTCCTGCATGATGAGGCCGTACGCCACGTTGTTGAGCCCGGCGCAACCGTATTCCTCGGGGAGGTTCGCGCCCAACATGCCCAGCTCTCCCATGGCCGGAATCAACTCGACTGGGAACTTCCCCGCGAGATACCGTTCCGCGATAATCGGCATCACCTCGTCGTCCACCCACTTCCGCACGGTATCGCGAACGGCGCGCTCCTCTTCGGAGAACAACGAGTCGACATCGTAGAAGTCGACACCCTGGAATGTCATGCTCGCGCCTCCATGCTATGCGGTATGCGTGACATCCCCGACCATCTGCCGCGCGGCCGGGGAAATGCCCAGCTCTTTGGCCTTCTTCCGGAAGGTCCTTCCATGATCTGCCTTCTGTCCGGTCTCGACCTGCCACTGATGGATCATTTCATGGAGCAGGGTCTGGCGAACCTCGTCCCACCCGTCGGCATCGATGTGCTGCCGGCTAATGGCGATCTCGATCGATTCACCCGCACGTTCATCGACGGCGAGCTCTCCGAGGCTCGTGGCCATGCGGCTCGACACGCGGAGCCGCACGGCTGACAGTGCTCCCCCGAAACATCTGTGATTCAACTCCTGATGTAGCTGCTCGAGCTGGGTCAGGATACGCCGTTCGCCGGGCGTCGGACGGCGAGTGCGACGGCGCCGCGGGGGCCCCGTGAACCGATGGACCGGGAACTCGGTGATCGCGCGCTGGGCCTCCCGGCGCAGCCCTCGTCGGGATCCCGGATCGGCGAATCGTACGATCGCCTGCAACACCCGGTCCGTGGCGTAGGCGAACCCGCGATGCACCCGCAGCGCGTCACGTTCGGTGACGCTCACCAAGACGGTCCGGTTCTCGTGCAGTTCCACGGATTGAACCCCGCGCAAGCCGAGACGCTCCAGCCTCGTGACGAGCAGGGCGTGATCGGCCAGCCAGGCTTCCCGCTCAGCCCGCTTTTGCCGCGACTTCGCTCTCACGCATGGCTCGGGGGCGAGGGAAGGTGTGCACGTCCGACCGCTTGAACACGGCTGGCTCGTGCTCCCAGCGATAGAGTTCCACGTGCACTCGATCGTCGTCCACCGTCACCCGGTTGAAGACAGAGGGCCGCTTGCCGCGCGAGCGGGTCGACAGGGTCCCGGCGCACGATACAACGACATGGTCACCCAACACATCGGCAAGCTCTTGGTGATCGTGTCCACAGAGTACGATATCGGCCCCGGCATCGACGACCCGTGTGGATGCCTGCTTCCAGCGCGCGAGCCCCATACGCTGGGAAAGCTCACCGCGCAGCACGTTGTGGTGGAGCACGAGCACTCTGATCTGTGATTCAGCAGTCGTGCTGAAGAGGTCTTTGACTCGGTCGATCTGTTTCTTGGGCAGGTGTCCTTTGACCGCGATGTCCCGCAGGCGATAGGTGAGGGATCCCCAGGCGACGCCGTGCGACGTCAACGCGCTCGTGATCACGGCCTCGGGGAACTTCACGGTCGGCGTCACCACTGGGCCGAAGTATTTCACGTACTTGCGGTACTTCACCTGCGGAGCAATCGGAATGAACGGCCGCCACCACCACTGCACGTCGTGGTTTCCAGGGACCGCGAAGACAGGCGCTGTTCGCTCGAGTTCCCGCACGAACGCTCTCGCGGCCTGAAACTCACCATGCCGGGCGCGCTGCGTCAGGTCGCCACTCAGCACGATGACTCGCGGGTCGAGATCGGGCACGAGTTCTTCCACCGCCTGTAGCTGCCGCAGGTCGGCAACCCCGCCAAAGTGGATGTCGGAGAGATGGACGATTTGAAAGCTCACAATGCGCTCAACTGAGGTAGGTCCTCGCGATACGTTTCGCTACAAGATGCGTCAGGAGATACCAAATCCCAACGGATGCAACGCCAACCATCCGCGCGGTAGGGTCCTGCGGGAGGCGTAGAACCAGATAGAGCCCAAGCAGAAGCGTCGAGACCAGTGCTACCCACCGCGCAATCCGACCCGCCTGCCGCTCGATGTTCTGCCGGCACCCAACGCACAACTCGCCCAACGGCAGCTCCACGGGCCGATGGCAACGCGGGCACTCGTGCTCAATCAAGACGCCGGCAAACGGCGTCTGCGAATTCCATGGTCGTAGCATTTCCCTTGAGATCTGGCGTCAGGACCGTGCCATCCCGCAGTGTGGCTTCGAGCGCCTGCCGGGCGCGACTAGCTGCGACTGATTCTCCCAGGTGATCGAGCATCATGCAGCCCGCGATCATGAGCGCCGAGGGATTCGCGATCCCTCTTCCGGCAATGTCCGGCGCCGACCCGTGCACGGCTTCAAACAGGGCCACGTTCTCCCCGATGTTCGCACCCGGCGCAAGTCCCAGCCCACCGATGAGTCCGGCAATCTGATCACTCAGAATGTCGCCGAACATGTTGGTGGTGACGATCACATCGAAGCGGTGCGGATCCAACACGAGCTTCATCGCGGCCGCATCGACGATCACGTCATCCACGTCCACCCGGTCCTCGTATTCCCGGCCCACCTCACGGGCGATGTCCAGGAACAAGCCGCTCGCTGCTTTGAGAATATTCGCCTTGTGGCAGATCGTGACTTTCTGGCGACCATTGCGCACCGCATACTCGAACGCGAACCGCACGATGCGTTCGCAGCCGTGGCGGGTGACGATGGCAGTGGACTGGGCCACGGCTCGCGGGTCACCAGCCACCGGGATGACGGTCTCGTAGCCCACGTAGAGACCCTCGGTATTCTCCCGCACCAGCACGATGTCCACGCCGTCGTACCGCCCGCCGGTGACCAGGGTCTTGGCCGGTCGCAGATTGGCATACAGATCGAATTCGCGCCTGAGCGCCACGTTGACCGACCGGAAGCCCGTCCCCACAGGTGTCGTGAGCGGACCTTTGAGGGCCACGCCCGTCTCACGTACACTGGCGATGGTCGCATCGGGTAGTGGTGTTCCGACGGCGTCCAACGCTGCAACGCCCGCTGGCTGGCGATCCCACTCGAATGTGACACCCGACGCCTCGAGCAACTGGACAGTGGCCTTGGTGATCTCGGGCCCGATCCCGTCGCCCTGAATGAGTGTCACACGGTGCATCTCAGGGCAGGTCCGGCACGAGCGTGGCGAGCGCCGTCCACAGCGCCGACCACGGATCGTCGCCCTCGCCGGACGCGATCGTGCGGAACCGCACCATCCCGAACCGCACGTCGGCCACCACGAGGGTGAGCTCCGCGCGACCCCCTCCCTCCGGCGTGCGCACCCACAGCAGACTCACGGGGATCGCCGCGTAGCGATCCCCGGCAATCGCCGTGAGGTTGCGCAGGTCACTCCGGAGCGGGTCGGGGATCCGCTCGAGTCCGTTGGCGCGGAGCACCGCCGTCCCCATATGATCCGGATTGGGAAGTAACCGAGGTGCCTGAGCTGCGGCCCGCCGCAGGGCTTCAGGCAGCACCCACTCGATGTCGGGCGCTCGCTCCGTCAGAAACGTCGCGATGATACTGTCGGCTTGGGCAAGCGCATCGGCACGGGGCGTCAACTGGTCCCGCCAACCCAGCCGCTCTTCCGCGACCATCAGGGTCACCGGGAACAGGGCCACCCGTCGTCCGGCCAGAAGCATGGTCGGGAGAGGAAGCGGCTCTGGAGCCACGCCTTCTTCGGCTGCGGGCTTGCTCGCACATCCCAACGCGGCCAGCACGACGAGGAACAGCATATACCGCATCATGCGTTGCGCCACTTGGGTTCCCGTTTCTCCAGAAACGCCCGAATACCCTCTTGGGCATCCTCCAGCGACATGAGCTCGTGGAGGTAGAGGCTTTCTGCCTTGTACAACGCTTCTTCATAGGCCGCGTAGTACGATTCGACCTGCGCCCGCTTGGCCATTGACAGCACAGGGCCGGACTTGCTGGTGAGCTTCCCGACGAAGGTCTGGAGCCCGGCCTCGAACTCCTTGTCAGGCAATACCTGATTCACCAGTCCGTACGACAGGAGCTCCTGAGCCGAAATCTCGTCACCGGTGAGTATCCACTCCATCGCTTTGCGGCGGGGGGCGGCTCGCGGTAGCACCACGCATGCCAGCGGCGGGATCACTCCCAAATTGATCTCCGGCAGTTGGAATCGGCTCGACTCCGACGCCACGACGAGATTACAGCCGATCGCGAGCTCGAAACCGCCACCACACGCAAGACCATCCACCGCCGCTACGGCGATCACGTCGAGCAGGCGCATCGACTCGAAGATCCGGTGAAACACCTGGATCATCCGTGCGACCTTGTCCTTCGTGTGATCGGCGATGTCCACTCCGGCAGAGAACGCTTTCCCCCGCCCACGCAGCACGAGCACCTTCAGATCGTCGCGCCCACGCAGGGCGAGGATCGCGGTGTTCATCTGCTCCATCATCTCGATGTTCATCACGTTGAGCGGTGGGTGGTTCATCGTGAGGGTTGCGACCCCCCCTTTGTCCGTGAGCTCAACGAACCGATCGGTCACCACAAACGCTCCTGGAGAGGAGTTGCGAGGCTTCGGATGGCAGGTCCACTACTCCCAGCAGCTAGTGCAGCGTGAAACCGCCGTCCACAAAGATAACCTGTCCGGTGATGTGCCGAGCGTCGTCGGAGCAGAGGAAGGTCACGACGAGGGCGACGTCCTCGGGTTCGGCGATCCGACCCAGCACCGATTCGTGCTCGGCATCTGCGAGCACCTCGGGCGGGAGGGTCCCGATCAGCTCCGTGCGAACGAAGCCCGGCGCGACCGCATTGACGTTGACGTTGTACGCACCCAGCTCCACCGCAGACGCCTTCGTGAAACCGATGACTGCGGCTTTGCTCGCTGCGTAGTTCGACAGTCCGAAGCCCGGATGAGTCGCCTGATGGGAGGCAATATTGACGATCTTGCCATACCGCTGCTCGCGGAAATAGGGAGCGGTCGCACGTACACAGTTGAACGTCCCCGTCAGGTTCGTGTCGACCACCGTCTGCCACGCCTCTTCTGACAGCCGCCACAGGGCACCGTCGTGATGAATGCCAGCGTTGTTGACGAGGTAGTGCGGGCCTCCCAGCTCGGCGTGCACGGTGGCAACGAACCGCTCGACGGCGTCGCGATTCCGCACGTCACAATATGAACTGAAGACCTCGACACCCAGCCCGTGCAGCGTCGTCTCGGTGAGCAGCGCCTGGGCAGTCACGTCGCGATGCGGAAGCTCGATATAATTGAATGCGACGTTGACCCCGCGGCGGGCGAACTCGATGGCAATAGCGCAACCCATGCCGGTGGCCGCCCCGGTAACGATGGCTGTCTGCCCGCGCATCGGGCGTCGTTCGGCCTTCTGGGCTGCCGGCTGCTCGGCGACGAAGGAACCCGACTGGCCGCCACGGCCGGCGCTGAATTGGATCGGATCAGGTGGATCGAAGTGAATGGCTCACCTGGCATCTGGGGAGGCGTTCGAACGTATCGCTGAGAGGCGGCCGGTGCAATGCCCCCCGGCACTGCCCCCTTGGGTTGCTGAAGGCCGTTCGACCGGTTCAGCGATCAGGGTCGCGTCTTGCCGAACCCCGCCGTGCGGTCAGCGCGTTGCGCACAGCACCCACCGCCTCGAACACCAGCCACAACTCCAGGACGAAGATCGCCCCACCCACGGCAAGCAGCAGTGCCTCGCTGTCCGAGTAGTATCGGATGAGGTTCCCCACCATGGCCCACGTGGTCATGAACAGCAGAAACCCCATCGGGATCACCGTCACCCAAACCGGGCGTTTGAGCTTGAATAGGAAGAGGGTCACGACGAGGAGACTGAGCGCCCCCGTAAGCTGGTTCGTCGTGCCAAAGAGTGGCCACAACCGCATCCCGCCGGCTCCCCGGTCAATGCCGAGGGCGAGCAGAACGCAGCTCGCCACCGCGACGAACGTCGCCATCCATCGATTCTGCGCCACGCGGAGCTTGTACTGTGCCCCCAGCTCCGCAATGATGTAGCGCTGTAGTCGCACTCCCGTATCCATGGTCGTCGCGGCAAAGGAGATGACGACGACCGCCGCAAAGATCACGGCTACCCGCTGCGGAATACCGATGCCTTGCGCCAGCATCCCCACCCCATTGACGAAAGCTGTGGTTGCGCCGCTCGATGCTGCCGCCCAGGTCCCATAGTGCTCGAGCCAGGCGTCCCGGCCGACGAACAGTGCAAACCCCGCCGTGGTCGCGAGGATCGACGTCAATGCGAGCGCGCCCTCACCGATCATCCCACCGTAGCCGACGTACCGGGCATCCGTTTCGCGATTGAGCTGTTTTGCCGAGGTGCCTGACGCCACGAGACCGTGGAATCCGCTGATGGCACCGCATGCGATGGTAATGAAGAGCAAGGGAAACCAACTTGGCGCGTCGGCGGGCAACTCCCGGTTCACTGCCGGTGCCACGACTTCGGGATTCACCACGACGACGCCAGCAAAGATGATACCCAGTGCCACGAACAGCTGGTGGCTGTTGACGTAATCACGGGGCTGCAGCAGGACCCATACTGGCAGGACACTCGCGAAGAAGGCATACACAAAGAGCACGATCACCCAGCCGGCGCGCACGCCGTCGATTCGTGCTGCGTCCCACGCGTTGGCCAAGTTGCCCTCAGCCGCCACGAGCTGCGCCTCCGACGGCGTGAACCCAAAGACGTCGGGAAGCTGGAACGGGGTGTACTGGCCCATCCAGATGAGCACGTAGAGGATTGCAAGAGCGGCCAGTGACGGCCACAAGATCCCGACACGGCTGCGGTAGATCAGCAACCCCACGATCACCGCCACGACGAGACTGCCCCACACCGGCAATACCGCCCCGGGATTCGCCACGAACAGATTGGCGATCACAACAGCAAAGACCGCGTTCACCAGGAGCAACAGGAAGAAGATGATGAGCAGGAACAGCACGCGTGCCCGTCTGCCGACGATGCGCTCGGTCAGCGTCCCGATCGACTGACCTCGGTGCCGCACCGAGATCCACAGTGTGCCGAAATCGTGCACGGCACCGGCGAATATCGTTCCCAACACCACCCAGAGAAACGCGGGAAGCCAACCCCAGATGACGGCGATCGCCGGTCCGACAATGGGCGCGGCTCCTGCAATTGACGTGAAATGATGGCCAAACAGCACATGCCGATTCGTGGGTAGGTAATCCACCCCGTCCTCGAGTTCGTGGGCCGGTGTCACGAACTCGGGGTCGAGCCGGTAGATCTGCCGCGCAATGTACTTGGAGTAGACGAGGTATCCCGTCAGGAACGCCGACAAGCCCATCACCAGCAGTGCAATTGCGCTCACCGCACTCCTCCCACGGAACCCGGCGGCAAATGTAGAATCGCGGCTTCAGCCTCGCGAGGGCGGCACCGCAGCGGATTCCATTCGGTGTATGGCGTTGCCGAGCTCATGGAGCGCATTCAGTCCGTACACGTCTCGACGAAACCGAGGGACATCGTAGCGTGGATAGCGCCTGAACGCCGCCCCGATTGACTCGAGCCATTGGTCTTGGTCGCCCGACGAATCGAGCGCGATCTGGTTCACCACGATCCCACCAAGGGGAATCCGATGCCGTTCGAGCACCGCTACCGCTCGCTGGGTCTCTAGCAACGGCAATCGCTCAGGCGTCAGTACGAACACGAAGGCGCTCCGCGTGGGGTCGGTGAGGACCGCCCTCGTTCGCTCAAAACGCGTCTTGCGCTCCTCAAGAGCGGCCAGCACCGGATCGTCGTGACTGGCCTCATCACCTGCGGCCGCGCCCGCGACCTTGCGCCACATCCGATGCAGCGCGTTGACCTTCTTGCGACGACCGATGAGCCCTCTCATCCACAGCGTCAACTGCTCGGGGAGCGCGAGCAGTCGCAGGGTGTGCCCCAGCGGTGCCGTATCAAAGACGAGTCGATCGTACGAGCGTCCGAGCTCATCCAACAGTCGTGTGAATCGATCGAACAGCGCTGCCTCCTCAGCACCAGGGCTCACTCGCGCTATGTCGATCTGCCGTTCGACTTCACCAACCAACCGTGGCGCCGTCAGGCTCGCGACTCGCGCCTTCACCTCGTCGATGTAGCGGTCCGCCTCGCGGGTCGGATCGATCTCCATTGCCCACAGGGAGCCCGACACCTTACGCGGCTCCGGTCCGAGCTCGAGCTCGAGCATGTCCGAGGTGGAATGGGCCGGGTCGGTCGATACCAGCAGCGTGCGATCGTCGCGCTGAGCCGCGATCAAGGAGATCGCCGCTGCGAGTGTGGTCTTGCCCACACCTCCCTTGCCCCCGAAGAACAAAACCCGATGACGCAGCAGACCGTCAGGCACCCAGCGCACTCTCTGCCGAGCATCCGGTCAGCAGCATCGAAAGCCCCCCTCGGGGGCGTGTGGTATGCCCGCGCGGATATGCCACTGATGGAACTGCTCGATCAGATCCGGATACAGTTCCAGCGTGTAGAACGCCACGGGATTGGGTATCCCCAACAGATCACCGAACCCCACGAGGAAGAAGAGATCGCGTTCCTCCACGTACGCTCGGAGAATCTGCGATCGGTAGGGTGCGACGTAGATGCCCTCGTAGATCTCTCGCGCCGCCCGAAGTCGGCGACCGAGAGCCGTCCGCCACTGCGTCAGTCGGGCGCGCATGCCGGTCACTCTCCCGTTAGGCATCCAGCCCGAGGCCCCACCGCGTCAGACTCACCGGCAGACCGCCGTACACGAGTAGAGCATCGTGAAAGGCCTTGAGCGAATACGATGCACCGTGGGCCGCCGCGTACGCGTCACGCAACGACTTGATCTCGCGCATTCCCACGGCATAACAGAGCTGGTAAGCAGGCTCGGCACAGTACCGGTGCACTTCCGCCTCGGCATGGGGTTGCTCGAAATGCACATGGTCTACGATGAAGTCGACCGCCTCCGTAACCGTCATGCCCCGGGTATGGAGTCCTACGTCGAGCACAATCCGACATGCGCGCCAGAGCAACGCCATCTTCTGGAACAGTCGCTCCTCTGGACTCGCGTAGAATCCTTGCTCACACATCATCTCTTCACAGTAGAGTGCCCACCCTTCTACGGTGAGCGGCGTGCTGATGAGCTTGCGCACGTCGCTCTGCTGCGCGTGTGACGTCAGGAATTGGAGATGATGACCCGGGTATGCCTCATGGAGCGCCGTCGACGGAAGGTCGTACCAACTGTGCGCCCGAAGCTGCTGCTCGATGGACCGCTCGGTGCAATCAGGGTCCGGATCCGTCACGTAGAAACGACCCTGGCGAGCCGACGAGAACGCCCCAGGCGGTTGATACGCAGCAAACGGAATCAAGGGCCGCAGAAACGGGGGCGTGGCGACGACCTCCAACGGGCCGCTGGGAACCGTCACGAGGTCGTGCTCGATCACGAACTGCCGCGCACGTTCCATCTGCTCAGTGTACGCCGCAACAAGTTGGCCGCCCGCTGGGTGATCACCGCGTAACCGATCCGCCAGGTCCATCCAGGGAGATCCTGGCTCGATCTCCCTGGCGAGCTCACTTAATTCCTGTTCCACATGCTCGATCGTCGCCAGTCCGTAGCGCCACAGCTCCGGCGCCGTATTGCCCAGGGCGTGTTGGAAGTGGAGGCGGAAGTTGAACCCGTCTTCGCCGATGGCAAACGGGGCGTCGGCATCATCCCCAAACTCGCTCTCCAGATAGGTCGTGAAATCGGCAATCGCCCGCTGGGCGTCTTCACGCGCTCTGACGAATCCGTCGTCATCGGGTGGCACGAGAGCCGATCCCACCTGGTCGACCAGGCCCTGTCCCTGTGCAGCAACACGTCGCGCCGTTTCCACGAACACGCGCGGACAGTCCCGCAAGGTCTCACGAGCCGCGCTGAGAAAGCCGGGAATGTCCCGCACGCGTGCTGCGGCCGCGACTGCACAGTGCTCTCGCGAGCGATCCGGAGCGGACAACAGGAAATACAGTCCCTCGAGCATGTGCGACAGCCAGAACGTTGGGTTCTTGGCGTGCGGCTGCTCACGTTCGAACCGATAGATCGTGAACCGGAGATCGTCGAGGAGCGCCGTCCGGTCGATCTCTTCATCGAGCGACGCGACGTCGCACGCTTCGAGCGCGCCAGAGAGCGATTTGTGCGCGGCGACAAAGGCTGCAATATCATCCTCAGCGAACGTCCCGAGACGACCATCATAGGCCTGCACTCCAGCAGCCGTCGCCGCAACCGGGTCCATCGACCAGCGGAGGTCGATGGCAGACGTGACGAGGTCGGGGAAGGCACTCGAGTCGTTCAAGACCGGCTCACACTTCTTATCCAGACGCGGGTGGGCTCGCTCGGCGATAGACACCTAGCATGCGGGCCGTTCCGGGAGGCGTCAAGGCACGGGAATCGAGGACAACCGACCGTAGTAAACCTCCGTGTCGTACTCGAACCGCACTGACTCCTCCTCACTGTATTCCTCGAACAGGCGCCGCAAATCGCGAAGCATGGCGGGCTGTTGCGGGTCGTCCGTCCCTGGCGCATATGAACTGGAAAGCAACCGACCCTTCAAACCCTCGTAGTCGAACACCTGCTGGTTCGCGAGCGAATCCTGACGGTACCCCACTTGCCCGAACAGGGTCTCGAGCGATTCGGTATTGGCGTATTGCGTCCGGATATCGGGGTATTCCGCGCACCACCGACCGAGGAACTGTTCGTACGCCACGAGAAACGGCGTGCCCGCCGTTCTTCGGCTGTTCCAGATCAGCGCCACCCACCCGCCGGGCTTGAGAATCCGTAAAAACTCCAGGCGGGCGGCGCCGGCATCGAACCAGTGGAAGGCCTGGCCGACAACGATTCCGTCAACGGATCGCGGCGCAAGCGTAGTGGCCTCCGCACGTGCAGCGACGCTACGAAACCGCCGACCCGCAAGTAAGACCTCGGCGGCGCGTCGCATCGCATCATTCGGCTCAACACCGTAGACTACGTTGCCGAAGTCAACGAACAGTGTTGAGAGGATGCCGGTTCCGGACCCGACGTCGGCCACAACGGCACCAGGGTGAAGGCCCAACTGGTCACGAAGCAGCGGGAGCAGGGCTTTTGGGTATGCCGGCCGATACTTGACGTAGTCGCGGACGCGGTCGGCAAATCGCTCGGTTGGGTCTTTCGCATCTTCCATACACTCAGTCCGTCGGCGCGCCCTGGAGCAGCGGCTCGAGCGGTCGAGCCTCTGCACCATTCTCGGTGCAGACTGCGTACGCGGTTTCACCAGCCGCGTACATCGACACGCCGGCAAACTCACCGCGCTTGTTCAGCACGAAGAACCGGACATTGAACTTCGGCAGACCACGATCGGTCAGTAGCCGGCGTTCCACTGTATTGGCTCTGATACGTTGGAGCGCCTCCATGCCTGCGTCCTTGGGATGCACACCGCGGCGCAACTGCTCAACGATCAGGAATGACGAGAGGTTGAACAGATTCGCCTCACCACGTCCAGTGGACCCTGCCGCACCCACGTCTCCGTCAACGTAGAGTCCCGCACCGAGAATCGGAGAGTCGCCGGTACGGCCGGGAACCTTCCAGGCCAGTCCACTCGTCGTCGTCACACCGCAGATATCTCCAGTCGGTCCGATGCCATCACAGTTGATCGTGCCCCAGAGACTCCCCTCGTCGATCAGACCCTCGCGCAGCATGTCGAGGCCAAGCTCATAGCCGTAACGGGCACGCTTCTTGGGATCCAAGAAGTGCTCGGGATCGATGCGGCGTCGCCACTCGAGCCACAGCTCCCGCGACCGATCGGTATTCAGATCATCTTCGATCGTGAATCCCATGCTGCGGGCGAAGTCCTGGGCACCCTTCCCCACCAACAGGTGGTGATCGGTATGCTCCATGACCGCCTTGGCGACCAGCGAGGGCGTGCGCACACCCTCGAGCGCCGCAACCCCGCCAGCCCATTTCCTCGGCCCGTGCATACAACACGCATCGAGTTGGACCACACCGTCAGCGTTGGGCAGTCCGCCGTAACCAATGCCGCTTTCCTCGGGATCGAGCTCGGGGATGTTGACCCCGGCAATCAGAGCGTCCAACACATCGGCACCGTCCACGATCATCGAGAACGCCCGTTCGACCGCGTTCATCGGACCGCCATTCGTGTAGCGCAGTCCGCTCAGGTCCGAGATCACGACGGGTCGCACGGATCTGGGCGCATGCACGGTCGGCACCTGGGCGCCCACGGCCCGCGGTACTAGGCCCATGGTCGCGGCGGCTGCGACACCGGCGCGAACGAATCCTCGTCGATCCAGCGTAGAGGTCATGAGTGGGATTCTCCTCCGAAGAATCGGTTACGCGTGCGGGCGGGTTCGCTCGAGCGCCCTGGCTCGTGCGTCGACGCCCAGTTTGACCAAAAGCAGTACCACCGGCAGACCGTGGAGTGTGAGATCGAAGATGTCGATTGGCGCGCGCAACGTTCCGGCAGTCAGCATCCGGAGCTTTTCGATGAGATGCGGCTCAGGGCGGAATGGTGCCAGGCCCAATACGACCGCTACCGGAATCAACGCGAGATACGGGATGCGTCGGATCACACGGTGGACGGGTCGGTGTCGCGCTGTAACGTCGCCTTCTCGAGCGCCTGCGCAGAGACCCGGAAGTGCGCCCCATGCCATGCCACGGCGCCCTCGCGCAGCACGATCGCTTGCGGCGACTTGTGTCGGATGGCCAGCCGGTCCGCGATCGCGTTGGACAAGGTCCGCTGCGCCAGGACGTCGACCTGATACACCGGAATCTCAGGATGGGTGTCGGCGAAATGGCGTACTTCCAGCAGCGCGGCGGTACAAATCCCGCAGCGTGGGCTGTGTTTGTACAGCACGGCACTCGGCGAGCGCAGGACCTCGTCGAGTTCCGTCTTATCACGAAGCTGCATAATCGGATCGTGCACTAGGGTGCCTCGCCCACCTCGTCCCTGGCTGCCACCATGTTGTCGAACGTCGCTCCAATCACCCGCGCCTCGTCTCCGATCAGGGAACGCGTCACTGTTGAGTCTTCCACGACCGCACGCTGCCCCACGATTGCGTCCCGCAGGGTGCTCCGCCGGATGGTCGCTCCATCATCGACTGACACGTTGGGCCCGAGGGTGCAGTCCTCCAGCACCGCTCCGTCCGCGACGAAAACCGGGTCGACGATCGTGATGCCGGCTGCGCGAGCGGGGCGACGCTGCCGTCCATGCTGCAGAAGGTGCAGGTTGGTCGACAGCACCGTCTCGACCTTCCCGCAATCGTACCAACCTGCGACTTCGGCTGTTTGCAGCCGCTTACCGTTATCGATCATGTATTGAAAGGCGTCGGTCAGGAACCACTCACCCTTGTTTTGCGGCCCCGATAGCGTCTGCTCGATCCCGTCGAACAGCGTCTTCCAGTCGCGGATGTAATAGAGCCCGATATTGGCCAACTTGGAGATCGGCTCACTCGGCTTTTCGACAATGCGTTGCATGTAACCGTGATCGTCGGTGACGACAACCCCAAATCGCTGGTAGTCCTCGACTTCCTTCGCCCAGACGATCCCGTCCGCGTCACTGGTCTTGGCAAGGGAAAGATCGGCATCGAACACGGTGTCGACGAACACGATGAGCACCGGTCCATCCACGAACGGGCGCGCCAGATTGACTGCGCCGGCCGTGCCGTCTTGCACTCTCTGCTCGACGAAACGCGCCGGCACATCGTACGACGCTCGGGCATACGCCTCGATCTGTTCCTTGAGATGACCCGTGATGAAGATGAGCTCTTCGACGTCGAGGTCGACGAGCCTATCCATCAAATAGTCCAAGACAGGCCTGCCAGCAACGTGCACCAGCGGCTTGGGAACATGTTTCGTGATGGGGAGGAGCCGCGTCCCCTTGCCGGCCACTGGGAGGATGACTTTCATCATGCCCTTCCGTAACGGTCTTGGAGCCGCACGACGTCGTCCAGTTCCGGTGTCGAAACCTCCAAGAGATCGGTCACCTGGATCGCCTCCATTTGGTGCACGGTCCCCGGCGTGACGTGGTAACGCTCTCCCTCATGCATGCGCCGCTCCGTGAGCTCGTCACCAATCTGGACGCGAAAGATGATCTCCCCACGCAACACGAAGATCGTCTCGTCCTTTTTCTCGTGATACTGCAAACTGAGCAGATGTCCCGGCTCGATGTGAAGGATCTTGCCGACGTAGCGATCCGTCTTGGCCCAGATCAACTCGTGGCCCCATGGCTTCTCGACTCGGTACGGCAGCTCCACGGTTACCTCACTCCTCGTCCGTTCGATGTAGTCTCAGTGACGACGGCGTCGTGACGCAGGCGCGGACACATACGCCGCATCCGACGCACCCCTCCGCATGAATTACCGGCCGCCCGGCCTCGTCCAGACTCAAGGCTTTCTCACCCACCGGGCAAACTCGAGCACACGTTCCGCACTCCACGCCTTCGTACACGATACAGCGTTCCGGAACGAGTTCCAGCCACCCCAGCCGATATCCGTCCCACAGCCGCTCGGGCACAATGAGCGCGTCCGTCGGACAGGAACGAGCACACGGCATGTCATCGCACACGACGCAGGGCTGGAGCGACGGGTCGATCATTGGTGTCCCCGCGGCCAGTCCAGCGCCCGGTGGCGCCTTGATGATCGCGCGTGGCGGACACACGTCGATGCAGTCGCCGCAGCGCGTGCACGCTGCGAGAAACGCGATCTCGGCGATGGCGCCCGGCGGCCGAAATACGGGGAGCGGTGACACGCGACGCTGGGTCCGGCGCATGACTTCGTCTGCGAGCCGCCCCACCGTCTCCCGGAAGAATGCCCGCCGGTCGCCTTCCTGACCGGTGATGAACCGGGTACGAAAGTCGTCTGTCACGTCGAGGTAATTGCAGGTTTCATGCTCGGACAAAGCTACTACGCCGAGTGCATCGGCGCAGCGCAGAAGAACCCGATGAGCTGCGGCCGCCCCCTCCCGCAGGGGTACCCCGACACCTTAGAATCGTATTGAGGACGCGACATGACCCGACCAGACCACGCTCCCAGTTTCCGGCCGGCATACCTGGGACTCCATCTTCACGACCTCGAGACCCGGGCGGAGCGCGCCGTAGCCGGCCTCGCGGACTGCCGTGCCTGTCCCCGCGACTGCCGCGTGAATCGGCTCGAGAACAGGTGGGCGGCCTGCAAGACCGGACGCCACGCACTGGTCAGCAGCGCGTTTCAGCACTTCGGCGAAGAGGACTGTCTGAGAGGTTGGAACGGATCCGGGACCATCTTCTTCGCGCACTGCAACTTGCGCTGCGTGTTCTGTCAGAACTACGACATCAGCCAGGGCGTGAGACCGGGACCCGCCGCGCAAGGATCTCCAGCGGAGGAACTCGCCGCGACCATGCTTGCGCTGCAGCGCGCCGGGTGTCACAACATCAACTTCGTGACCCCGGAACACGTGGTTCCACAGGTCATCGAGGCGATTGCGAATGCCGTGCCGCAGGGCCTCGATCTCCCCCTCGTGTACAACACCTCGGCTTACGATGCGCTCGAGAGCCTCGGACTCCTGGACGGCATCGTCGATATCTATATGCCGGACTTCAAGTACTGGTCGGCCGACCGCAGTGAGACCTATCTCAAGGCTCGGGACTACCCCGAATTCGCGCGCGCGGCGCTCAAGGAAATGCACCGACAAGTCGGAGACCTGACCGTGGACAGCGACGGCATCGCCCAACGCGGCATCCTGCTCCGACATTTGGTGATGCCGGGACAACTGGAGGAGACCCGCGCGATTCTGGAGTGGGTCGCGCAGGAGCTGGGACCGAACACGTACGTCAACCTCATGGACCAATACCGTCCGGCCGGCAAGGTGAGCTCGATACGGTTTGCGGAGCTCAACCGAGGTCTCACCCATGCCGAGTTTGCTGAGGCGATGGAGATTGCGGTCAGTCTCGGTCTGAGACTTGACGAGCGGAGACCACACCCCCGGGCCTTGCGTCGCATGTGATTGCGGTGAGCGTGTATCTTCCAAGCGCCATGCCTTTCCTCCTTGCCGCGCTACTTCTTCAGCTGCAGATCCCCGCCCCGGTGGGGTTCGTGAACGATTTCGCGAACGTCATCACGCCGGCGGTCGAGCGGCAGATGGTAGCCGTCATCGAGGAGGTGCGGGCCAAGTCAGGTGGCGAGATTGCCGTCGTCACGCTGTCAGACCTCGAGGGGCGAGCGTCCATCGAAGTGGCACGCGATATCGGTCGGCAATGGGGCGTGGGGGCTCGCGGGGGCGCTGGCGACCAGGCACGCAATGCCGGTGTCGTGCTTCTTCTCAAACCGGGAGCACGCCCTGGCGACGGAACGGCAGGCTTGGCAATCGGCACCGGAACCGGTGCCGAAGGTTTCATCACTGACGCACGATCAGGTCGAATCCGCGACGCCATCGGTCAGGTGGCGGTCGAGAATGGGAGCTACGAGGCCGGTCTCGTGGCGGGTGTATGGCTGTTGGGTGAAGCGTATGCCGAGGAGTTCGGGTTCGAGCTGACGGGCACGCCACCCGTGCGCATTCCGCCGACGGCCGAAACCAATCCGATGTCGACGCTTGCTGGATTGCTGTTCGTGCTCATACTCTTTGCATTCATCCTCCCTGCCCTGATGGGAGGACGACACCGTCGGCATTACGGCAGCCGCTACATGCGTGGCAGCGACGCAGCCCGATGGGCGCTGCTGAGCATCCTGCTGAGCGGCGGCCGAGGCGGACGATGGGGTGGCGGCGGGTTCGGTGGCGGTGGCTTTGGCGGTGGCGGGTTCGGTGGGTTCGGAGGTGGTGGTGGATTCGGCGGAGGCGGTGCCTCGGGGAGTTTTTGAATGGCAAGCGATCCCAACACGAGAGTCGAGCAGTTCGCGGCGGAACTCGAGTCCCGACTGGGAGACAACCTCGTGTCGTTCTGTCTGTACGGCCCAGCCGTGCGGCACGACACCCGCGAAGGCGATCAGGCGCTCACGACGCTGCTCATCTTGCGAGACGCCAGCCCCCGAGCGTTGCGACCCATCGAAGAGCAGATCGCCGACTGGTCGAAGAGAGGAAACCCCTCACCGCTCGTGTTTGCCGAACAGGGCTGGCGTTCGAGCACGGACGTGTTCCCCATTGAGATCGAGGATATGCGGGAGGCCCATCGAATTCTGCGTGGCCGGGACCCCTTCGAGGGGGTCACCACCACTCGGGACGACCTCCGTCGTGAGCTCGAACGCGAGACACGCGGGAAGCTCCTCAGGCTCAGAACCGAGTTCGTGGCGGCCGCTGCCAAGGGAAAGGCGCTCGAAGACCTTCTCCTCGACTCCGCCGGGACGTTTTTCGTCCTATTCCGGGCCGTGCTGCGTTTGACGGGGCGCGTGCCCCCACAGACGCCCAAAACCCTCGTGCATGAAACGGCGGATGTCGCACACCTGGACGCGGGAGCGTTCGATTGGGTGGTGGACAAATTGGTGGGCCACAACGTGCCCCGTCTCAAAGCGTACGACCCCATCGGCGACAACTATCTCGCACAAATCGAGCGGCTCGTAGAGTTTGTCGATCGGTTCGACGCGACGAACGTGAACTAAGCAACGACTCAAGGGAGTACACGCATGAACAAGGCATGGATGCTCATCGCGGCCACCACGGTCCTGACGTCAGGGTGCGGCTATAACCGTATCCAGACGTTGGATGAGGAAGTCAACGCGTTCAAAGGTCAGATCGAGGTGCAACTCCAACGACGCGCCGACCTCGTTCCCAATCTGGTCAACACAGTCAAGGGGTTCGCCGCCCAGGAGCTCGAGATCTTCGATCGGGTGACCTCCGCCCGTGCGCAACTGGGTGGCGCCATCGAGAGCGGCGACCTGGCGGCGATGGCCGCTGCCAATCAGACACTCACCACAGCACTCGGCCGCCTCATCGCCATTGCCGAGGATAACCCCGAGATCCAGTCCAACGAAAACTTCCGGATGCTGCAGGACCAGTTGGAAGGAACCGAGAACCGCATCTCCACTGCACGGCAAGACTACAACGCCTCGGTGCGGGAATACAACGCGTATATCCGGCGATTCCCCCAAGTGCTGACGGCCAAGGTGATCGGTGCCGGTTCCCACGAATACTTCGAGGCGGAGGCGGGGGCGGCGGAGGTACCGGACGTTCAGTTCTGATTGGAGCAGCTCAAGATCGACTAAGACGACCTAGACGACGGAGACGACTCTGACGACACTGCGTTAGTCGTCGTTAGGTTATCTCCACTCCCGCTGCCCGCTCGATCTCCTTGATCAGCTCGACGTGATCCGCCTCCTCGCCGAGGGCCTTACGCCCCTTGGCAAAAACTGCCTTGGCAACCCTCGTGGCGTCTGACGGAACGTCGGAATCCTGCAACACCTTGAGCGCGATGCCCACGTCCTTGTCCAGGAGGGCGAGACGAAACGTGCGAGGCCACGCACGCGTCAACACTCGCTGGGGGATCAAGTTCTCCGTCACGTTGGATCGTCCGCTAGACGCATTGATCACGTCCAACGCGGTCTGACCCGACACGCCGAGTTTCACGAGTGCCGCGAGCGCCTCGCCGGCAGCCTGGATGTTGATGGCCAAGAGAACCTGATTGAGTGCTTTCAAGGCGTGACCCGTGCCGACGGGCCCGACGTGAACGACCTTGCCAGCGAACGTGTCGACGATGGGACGGGCGCGCGATACCCATCGGTCTTCCCCGCCCAGCATCGTCGTGAGCGATCTGGCCTCCGCGCCACTCGTCCCACCGCTTACCGGTGCATCGACGAATCCAACGCCACGACCCCCCAGCCACTGAGCGAGCGCGCGGGACGCGGCCGGATCCCCGGATGTCGTGTCAATCAGTAGTTGCCCTTCTCTCCACGCCCCCGCGATGCTCTCGATGACTTCGCGCACTTCGGTCGACGTGGGCAGACACGTGACAACGACGTCCACTTCGTCGGCGAGTGCCGCAGGGTTGGCAGCAACAGCCGCGCCTTCCACAGCCGCGAACTTTTCAGCGTGCACTCGGGTTCGGTTCCATACAACGGTCTTGAACGTGCGAGCCACGTGGACAGCCATCGGTCGGCCGATTGCACCAAGACCGATGAATCCGACTCTTTCAGCCATGTCCTTCTCCTTCTGAGAATTTACCGCCCCTGAAAACGCAGGAACCCCGGAGTCAGCATCCCGGGGCTCCCGTTGTCCTCTCATCGCCCTCCCATCGCCCTATTTCATCAACAACTGCCGCTTGAGTGTCAGCATCTGCCGGCGGAGCGAACCATCAATGATGCGATCGCCGATTCTCAGGACCACCCCGCCGAGAATGGAAGGGTCGGTGCGAAAATGCGGAATGACCTCTTTGCCCGTCGCCTCACTGAGCCGGGTGCGCACCGTCTCTTGGAGCGCTTTGTCGGGTTTTCGCGCCAGCGTGACGCCTGCTCGAAGTCGATTGAACTTCTCATCGACGAGTGCCGTGTACTCATCGCTGATGATCGGCAGGAGCTCCTGGCGTCCCCGCTTGATGACAGCGCCTAAGAACCGCAAGAACTGGGGTGGGGCGTACTCGCGCAGTGCCTGCTCCAACAGACCCTGCTTCGTGGGTTTCGGTACGCGTGGCGACTCGAGTGCGACGCGGATCGCCGGTTCGGTGAGCATCGCCGTTGCCAATCCTTCCATCAAGTCGGCAAAGCGTTCCGTCTGGTCCAACTGCTCGCCTGCTTCGAACAGCGCGTCGGCGTAATTGCGAGCGATCGTCGGATCTCTCATTTGACGTCACGCTCCAGCGATCCGATGTACTCCTCCACGATCTTTCGGTCCGCCTCAGAGTCGAGTCGCTGCCGTATCAACTTGGACGCTGCTGCCAGAGACAAATCGACCGCTTCCCGTCGCAGATGACCCACGGCTCGATCGCGTTCGGCCTCGATTTCCCGCTTGGCCCGTTCCAGGATGCGCTCATGCTCCTGCTGCGCTTTCGCGAGCAGCTGCTCCCGCTCCTTCTGGGCAACGCCTTTTGCCTCGTTGATGAGCGCCTGGGCCTGCTCCTTGGCACCGGCCAGCAACTTCTGGTGTTCCTCCAAGGCCGTCTGCGCCTTCAGATTCGCCCCTTCGGCGCTTGCGATCTGCTTGGCGATGGTACGTTCGCGCTCTTCTGTGAGCCGTACGATCGGCGGCCACGCGTACTTGCGCAGCAGAAAGAACAGCGCGATGAACACGATCCACGTCCAGATGATGAGGCCGGGCTCGATCGCAAACGGCCCGCCGAGCCCTCCTGCAGCCTCATCAGCGATCACTGCCAGGAAAGAGAGTGTCATGTTGGGCTCAGACGATCTTGGCTACGAGCGACATGATGATCGCGATGATCGTCGCTCCCTCCATGAGGAACGCAATCAGCAGCGAGGTGCCACGAATGTCGTTCGCTGCCGCCGGTTGACGCGCAATGGCCTGAGCCGTCTGCGAGCCAATCCAGCCCAATCCGAGTCCGGCACCCAGGAGTGCCAGGCCGATGCCGAGGCCGACGCCGACTACCGCGAGCGCTTCACCTGACGCGGCAGCCGCCGGTTCAGCCTGTACGAGCATTGCTGCAAGCATGTTGATCATAGTCCCCTGTGCTCCATTCAAATCGTGGGAGAACCTGTCACTCTCGGTGCGCTTCCGGTGCGAGTCGCCGCTTCTCCCTGAACGGCGCTCTTCCGGCGACCTGCCAACGGCCCTTGGGCCAGCAGGTTTCCCCGATCACCGTGACCGGGTACGTGTGGGAGCAGCGTCAAGCGCGGAGACCGCTCCCAGAGCTGCTGCAGCAGCCCCTCTGTCCTGTCACCACCCCGACGACTGTGACGACGTGGACGACAAAGACGACTGCTGCCCCTCCTCTACCCCTCCTGCCCCCTCTGCCCCTGCTCATCTCCTCCTAGTGCTCATGCAGAATTACCCCGACCAACACGGCGGTGATGAGTGTAAAGACGTATGCCTGCACAAACGCCACGATGATCTCCAGCAGCATGACCCCGAGCACCAACGTCGCCGAGCCGATGCCGATCGCCCAGTTCCACAGCGTTAGGTGACCAAAGAGGAAGATCATGCCGAACAACGCCAAAATGACGAAATGGCCCGCCGTCATGTTCCCGAAGAGTCGTACGCAGAGCGCAAACGGCTTCACCAGCTTCCCAATGATCTCGATCGGCGCCATCGCCACCGAGATAGCGAGCGCGCCGGCTCCACTCATTCCGGGTGCGGGTGGGAAGATGGTCTTCATGTAGCCGCGGAACCCCAGCTTGACGATCCCGCTCATCTCGATCAGGAACAGCGAGAGAATCGCCATCGCCCCTGTGACCGCAACGTTACCGGTGGGACTTGCACCCCACGGGAGCAGGCCCAGGAGATTGCAATACAGGAGGAAGAAGAACAGCGCCATGATGTACGGCGCGTACTGCTTACCCTCATGACCGATGTTCGCGATTGCGACATCGTTCCGGACCCAGAGCACCAATGACTCGACCGCATTGGCAAACCCCCTGGGAGCTTTCTCGCCCGCCCGCTGACGTTCCAAGCGTCGGCCGGCGATCCACATCGTCAGGAACACCAACAGCGCCGCAAACACCATGTAGATGGCGTGCTTGGAGGGGGTCATGTTGATGGTGATACCAGCGACGTGAATGTCCGGGATGAACTTACCGTACTCCCAGTGGAACAAAGGCGAGAAGTCCAGTGCGTATGCATCAGCCGTGTGATGCATGAGCAGTTCGCCGATATCGACTTCTTCTTGATGCTGGATCATCGAAGCAATCGCATTTCACTGAACAGGAGTGGCAACAGCACCCCGATGTAGCCGACTGCGGCGGGGAGCGGCGGTACAGACTCCCGCTGCGTGAACACCACCACCGCGAACACCAGCACGCCAACCATGCGGAGACCCATCCCCATCGCCCAGCGTGCCATCAGCCGCTTGACCGGGCCCCGGAGCGCTGGTTTCAAGAGCGCCACAGCCGCCCCGTGGAGCACCGCGGCCAGCAGGCCGAAGCCCGCCGCGGCGGGCACTCCTGCCGTGCCCCATATCAACCACACGATTCCCGTCATAAGGCCGGTGAGCGCCAATCCCGATACCAGGTCCGTCACGCCCCCCCACCCTCCTGGTTATCGCCGCTCTTCTGACCAATCTGAAGTCGACGATAGATACTCACTGTGCTGAGCGTCGCACCAACCAGTGCGCCCAGCACCATGAAAAGGGGGAAAAGCCCGAGCCACCGATCGAGGAACCACCCTCCCGCCATGAAAACCAGCACCCCACCGGCAAACGCGCATCCCAGACCGGAGTAACGATAGACGTACACCATGCTCCGGCGTGGGGCGCTCACAGGGGTCATAAGCGCCCGAAATGTACTTGGTGCGACCGAAACCGCAACACGGGAGTGGAGGTGGCTGCACACGTGTTTCTCGGGTACGATTCGGGGCGTGAAGGAGAGGGGGCAGAGGGGGCAGGAGGGGCACCGACGACAAGGACGACTGAGACGACTGGGACGACGGGCGGCGGTGGGCGGCGGGTCAGCAAATGGCTGACGGCCGAAGGCTGAAGGCTGTTCTGGGGAGTAACGTGAGCGCATCACCAACACAGACGGACTCTCAGGACCGAGACGTCGAGCTGCTGCAACGGCTCGGCGAGGCCAAGGACCGCCTCCTTGCCCAGATACGCCAGCGTATCGTGGGGCAGGACGAAGTGCTGCGTGGCATCCTAACCGCCATCGTATCCGGTGGCCACGCGCTTCTCATGGGCGTGCCTGGCCTAGGCAAGACGCTCATGGTGTCGACCATCGCCGATGCCTTGGATCTCGCGTTTTCGCGAATTCAGTTCACCCCCGACCTCATGCCGAGTGATATCACGGGAACGGAGATCATCGAGGAGGATCTCGCCACTGGGAAACGCAACTTCCGATTCGTGCACGGACCCATATTCGCCAACATCATCTTGGCGGACGAGATCAATCGCACGCCTCCGAAGACGCAGGCCGCCCTCCTCCAGGCAATGCAAGAGCATGAAGTGACAGCCGCAGGGCAGACCTATCAGCTCCCGGCCCCGTTCTTCGTACTGGCCACGCAGAATCCCATCGAGCAGGAGGGCACCTATCCGTTGCCCGAAGCGCAACTCGACCGGTTCATGCTGGAGATCGCGATCCGGTATCCCAACCGCGATGACGAAGAACGGATCGTTGAGACGACGACTGGCGATGATGCCCGTCCTGTCGAAGCGGTGCTCACCGGAGCAGAGCTCTCGGAGGTACAGCATTTGGTGCGGCGGATTCCAGCACCCAAACCCGTGGTCCGTGCGGCCGTGAATCTCGCGCGGGCAACGAGGCCGGATGACGAGGCGCCAGAATTCATCCGCGAGTATGTCGCCTGGGGCGCAGGACCCAGGGCGTCACAGTACCTCGTGTTGGGTGCCAAGGCGCAAGCGGCCCTGGATGGTCGCCCCATGGCCGATATCGATGACGTGCGGTCGATCGCACTGGCCGTCCTGCGGCATCGTGTGGTAATCAACTTCGCCGCTGAGGCTGCTGGCCGGTCCACCGAAGACGTCTGTCAGGCGCTCATCGACCAGGGTCGCTGGGATACGGCCTGACACACAAACCTCACTCCTTGAGATTCTCGTATCAGGGGGCTGGCGGGCTGGTTCTCTCCCCACCTACGTATCGCCACAGGAACTCCGCCACGTCCATTCGGCGCTGGATTTCTTCGATGTACGAGCGGTAGTACGGGCTATCCACACCGGGATGCCACCGCCGTGGCCGAGGCAGCCCAGCCGCGAGCTGTGCCGCCTCGTGTTCCGAGAGAGCGCTAGCAGGCGCACCGAAGTAGCGCTGTGCGGCGGCCTCGGCACCGTAGACGCCCGGTCCGAACTCCACGACGTTGAGATACAGCTCGAGGATGCGCCGCTTCGTCAAATGACGCTCGAGCTGCCACGTGAGCATCGCCTCCTTGAGCTTTCGCAAGACCGTTCGTGACGGTGACAGCCAGAGATTCTTGGCAAGCTGCTGGGTGATCGTGGACGCACCACGCGGAGCCTCTCCGGATTCCAACGCTTCTTTGAGCGCCGCCTGAAGCTCGGCCTTCGAGAAGCCGTTGTGCTGGAAGAACTCCATGTCTTCGGCCGACACGACGGCGCGCTTGAGGTGTGGAGAGACTACTGACGTTCCCACCCACTCCCACGCGACACGATCTGGGAGACCCTGTTCCCGTTGGGATGCACGGTACCGCTCGATGAACGCGGTCGTTGTGGGATTGGTGTTGGCAAGCGACCCCACGTCGGGCCAGGTTGCGGCAACATAGACAAGCGCCACAACGGCAATCGCTGCCACGATGGCGAGCGCCCCCCACACTCGGCGCGCCCAGCGCTTGCGACGCGAGCTAGTGCGACGTCGTCGTGGCAACGGTCACCGCGACGGCGGCTGCGGCGACCGCTGCCTGCACGGCCTCCATCACTTCCTTGGTCGTCTGCCCCAGGATGTTGCCGGCCACAATCTGATCGAGCCGCTTCTTGCGGTCTTTGAGCTTCTTCCTGTCAAAGGCCCCTCTGAGGAGTCCCGTGGGATGGGCCAGCGCAATGAGCACGACGGTGCGTGGGTCGACTTCGGTGGTGTACGTGAAGATGGCGCTCTTGAGCCGTGCCACGATCTCCCGTTCGACTGTGGGATCGCGTTCCGGGTAGATCTTTCGCGTGAAGATAAGCAGCACCTTGTCCTCATCGGCTTTCAGGATGCCTCGGTCGCAGAGCTGTTGTGCTACCCGATGCTTGAGCTGCTTGATGCCCGCGAACCGGGTCACCCAGCTTCTCATGGGCGCGCGCCGTTTGGCTGTGGCAATGCGCTCGAGGCACTCTTCGAGCAAGGGATCGCCGAGCTTTTCGCCCCGCTTGGCGACCACGAACTTCTTCTTCTCGTCCTCGATTTCAATGCGCTTCTCGAGCAAGAGCTCGGCGAGGAGCGCCCCGCCCAGGGCGTAGAGATAGTTGGCCCCGAAGTGGATCGTGCCTTCCTTATCGCGGAGGGCGAGGAGCATCAACTCTTCGTAGACGTGCAGCCGCGTGGCTTGGTTCATGGACCCTCGTCTCCTCTAGAAAAGGACCTTCGTAATCCGGCCGGCCGGTCCCACGAGCCAACCGACCCGCTGCGCGAAACCGATCCCCCAGTAATCGAGTGTGTCCAACACGGACCACGTGGCTCCATCGTTCAGCGAATAGCTGGCACCACCAGGTCCGACCGTCACCACGGTGGGTGTCATGGCACCGGGTACATAGCTGGTGCCATACGCCGCGCCCGGGAACGTCGGCCGCGCGCCGAGGGTCCATGTCGTGCCACCATCGGCAGTAACCGCGACGTTGTCCGACTGATCGTCAGGTTGGCCGATGAGCCCTCCGACGGCCATTCCCACACGAGCAGAGCGGAAGCTCACCGACGTGATGCCAGCCATCTCGCCGGCGGGCATCGGAGTCGTCACGGCAGACCAGGTCGCGCCTCGATTGAGTGTTTGCAGCACGCGCGCAATCGGCGCGGCGCCCGTTCCAATCCACCCGAGGCTGTCCCCGAAGGTGACGAGGCAGGTCCCACTCGCCGCGAATCCACCCTCACCGGGCAGGGGAGTCGGGAGTCGGTCGGCCGGAAGCGGTTCCCAGTGTTCTCCGTCAACGGTTCTCATGATCAGCATCTTACCGTCGACGGCATCACTGAACGCCACTCCCGTTGTGGCATCCCAGAAGCCCATGCAGTCGAAGAAGGCGTGCGGCTGCTGATTCACGAACTGCAGCGTCCAGCCTTTCCCGCCGTCGGTCGTCTTGTAGATACGCGACTGCGTTCCGGGACCCGCGCTCAGGAGATATGCCGTCATCGCGTCGACGCCGTGCACATCTCGAAACTGCAGGGAGTCTGCGTCCGGCACGATGCCCGCAACCCACGTATGACCACCGTCGACCGTTCGCGCGAAGGTCCCGCCGACGCCACCCACCCACACGATCTGGTCGCTCACGGCACTCACGGCCTGCAGTCGCACGCCGGTACCACTCGATTGGGACTCGAGTGCCGGGATCACGTCCGGCTGCGAGCAGGCGACCACGGTGCCGACGATGCTCCACACAATGAGGGTCAGACTCCACCTGCAGGAAGGCATGCATCTGTCCTTTCGCTGCCTGAGAACGTACCGGAAGAGGCCGTTCAGTGCAGCTGTTGCGGGCAGGAAGACCGCGCAACATGTTGAGAGTTGAGTCCGCCCCCCCGAAAAACACGGCTGAAGATCCATATAAGTTGTTTACTGACAATGTGTTGAAAATTCGTTGAGTAGCCTCTCCCATTATGACGGTACGTAACAGCGACACCCTCTAATGAATCGACATCTTCGGCTGTTTGGCCCCCCGGTCCTGGTCGACGGGGACGGTCAGCCGCTCTCGTTCCGGACGAAGAAGCAGCTGGCTCTCCTCGTCTACCTGGTGTTGGAGACGCGTCAGCGTCCGGCCCCGCGGGACTTGTTATTGGAGTTCTTCTGGCCCGCGGTGGAGCCTCAGCGGGGGCGGCATTCCCTGTCTCAGGCACTGACCAGCATCCGGGCGAGACTGGGACCCGACGCGGTGACACGGGACAGGCACACCGTGCAGCTCCTGCGGGCGGTCACGACCGACTTGGATGGCCTCGACCGTGCCGATCCCGGATCCGTCGCGGTCGAGCGTCCGCTGGAGGAGCTCGACCGGGCAGGCAGTCCCGATTTCGGCCACTGGGTGGACGGCGTGCGCCAGCGCTGTCTTCGCGAAGTGCGGGGAGTGCTCGCTCGGCAGATGGTCGAGGCCCGCACGCGGGGGGACGTGAACCGTGTGTACGAGCGGGCGGCGCAGCTCTACCGGGTGGATCCGTTGAGCTCGGCGGCGATCCATGCGTTGGCCGAACAGCTATTGCAGGAGAGTGATACCGCCGGGACGTGTCGCCTGATTCGTTCGTACTGCGCGCGGTTCGAGTCGGAGGTTGGCGGACAGCCCCCGCCGGACCTCTTGCGGCTATTACGGCGCATCGAGGCCGGCACGATCCGGCCGCCCAGTGGTCTGCCGGTGGAAGCCACGCGTCGGCTCGCCCGTGCCGAGGTGTTCGTTGGGAGGGAAGCCGAACTGGCGCGGTTGGAGGCGCTGTGGAACGAGGCTTCCCGCGGCGAGCTGGTCACGTGTCTCGTGGCCGGTCCAGTGGGAATCGGTAAGAGCTCGCTTCTTCGCCGGTTTGCGATGTCGGTGAGCGCCCGGGGCGGGACGGCGTTGGAGGTCGCGTGTCAGGAGATCGGCCGCACCATCCCGTTTGCGGCGGTCTCCGATCTCATCCAGGTACTGAGCCGCGATCCGGCGGTGAGCGGCACGGATCCCCGATGGCTGGCAGAGGCGAGTCGCGTGAGTCCTGGTCTTCGCGCGGCGTACCCGGGGATCCCGGAAGCGCCGCCCGTGCCAGCAGAGTCAGTGCGCATCAGAATTGGAGAAGCAATTCTTCGCATGAGCCGTGCTGCCACAGAAGAACATCCAGTCCTGCTTGTAATCGACGACATCGGAAATCTCGACCCAGCTAGCCGCGACGTGCTTCATGTGCTCCTCCATCGAGCCCAGAAGCTGCCTCTCCTAGTCGTGGCCTCTGCACCCACAACTGCCACACGAAGTCTAACATCGTCACCGAGCGAAGGAGCTGCTCTTCTACCCTGGAGCGAAGCCGTCGCGTTGCCACTGCTCGCCCCGAATATGATGCGTCTGGCCATTGAAGAGATGGCGAACGGAGAGAGCGACATTCCCCTCGAGATCATAGATGAGCTCACGGAATTGTCCGCCGGCAATCCTTACATAGCAGAAATGCTGTTGTCAGATTGGATACGTAACGGCGTTCAGTCGCTCGCGGGCGCTCGATTGCGAGGACAACGAGCACCTGACGCTTGGTCTCCGCCTGAAATGATACGAAAGGCCTTCGAGCGTCAGTATCAGGGGTTGGACAGCATGTCGGAGCAAATCGTCAATCTACTTGCAGTGTCAAAGCGTGAGCTTTCGTTGATGGAAATCCGCACACTCCTGGGACACAGTTTCGCGATCACTGCCAAGTTCGCGCTACAACTCGTCGAGCGCGGGATCATTCGTGTCTGCGATCACGGATTGTCATTTAAGAACCAGCTGCACCGAGAGTTCATCTATGGCAACATGTCGCGTGAGACCAGATGGTTCTACCACTCGCAAATCGGAATGCAGTGGAGCGCACGTGTGGCCCCAGGCAACTTCCGATACGGACTCGAGGGCGCATATCACCTGCAAACCGCAGGAATGGCGGCAGATGCGGCCAGATGCCTAGCGCGAGGTGCTCGGGAGGCAATTCAGCGAGGCGCCCCCAGAGAAGCTGAGCTTGCCATTACACAGTTCTTCACGTCAACTCCCCAGCCCACCAGCACCGAACTGAGAATCCTCTTGGCCGAGGCCGCTCTGGCACAAGGCAAACACACGGATGCTCTACAGACACTTGATCGCGTTGACGGGCATTGCTCTACATCGGAGCAGGTAACAAGGAGCCTTGTGCTCCGAGCAGAGGCTCTGCAACGAGGTGGCCTCACCGACCTAGGGCAAGCAGCTGCCGTCGCACGCGATGCCCTCAGAGCGGCAGAAAGACTTCAAGATGAAGAACAGATTCTTCGCAGCCTTCTGGTGAGTGCGGAGGTCGCATCGGGGGACGCTGACTGGAATGTGATCGAGAGTATCCAGACTACGGCTGCCGCAATGGCTGAGCGGGCAAGTGACAGCCACATCCGCGCGAGCGCGACAGTTGCAGACGCCTTCTGCCTAATGGCGTTGGGTAGACCACGGGAAGCTGCGCACAGCTTTTCTCGGGCGGCGGCACACTTCCGAGCCGATTCCAGAGACACCGAACTCCGTCGCGCACTGAACGGACTCGGCATGTGCCAAACAAGTATCGGCGAATGGAGTGGAGCAATTACCAGTTTTGAGGAAGCTGTCGCTCTTGCCTCACAGATCGGCGACCTTCACGGGGAACGGATTCTCTGGGACAACTTGGCAGTGCTGTTTGAAGACCTTGGCTGTTTCGAAGAGGCTGTCAGCGCGCGGAGAAGAGCGTTCCAAATCTCTCGAGCAGTACCGATGCCAGCACGAGATATCATGCTCCTCGCCAATGCATCTAGCCTAGCCGTGACTATTGGTAGCTTCCCGGAAGCCTCTGACTTCCTCGCGGAAGCGCTTGAGTTGGCTCAGCACACCCAGATACAGAGTCTCAACGTAACTGTGCTTGTTGCGATGGCGAATCTGGATATCGCTAAGGGTACTTACAGTTCGGCCTGGGCGTGGGCTGAGGAGGCAATTGCGACAGCAAGGAAACATTCGATCAACCCTCCGACCGTCGCTGATTTTGAGCGAGTGCGCAGGCATTTTCTTTGGGCTACTCGCGGATATGATGCGATGGTACAAACGATCGAGAAAGGGGAACAAAGCCATGCCGCACTGAGGGAGTCTCAGCACTTGGAGCTGGCAGCGTTCAGCGATTGGATTGAGTTGCAGGAGCACCGCGCTCCGTCTGGCTCTGCAGCGGCGCAGCGATTGATCGAAAGAGGCATCTATGGTGCGGTTGCCCACCTCGTTGCCGTTAACACCTATCCGGGCAACCTCCCGCCAAGAAAGAACGGAGAATCTAGCGCCCAACTAGTGATACGGTCTTTTCCAGCTTGTCAGCAGAGGTCCGTTCCAAAAGTTGTTGACGCTCCTCCAGGAGTCGCCGGATCGCCGTGCTCTGACGAAATGCCTCGACAACCATCGGGTCAAACTGAGCACCGGACTTCGCTTCAAGTTCCAACAGCATCTCTTCATAACTGAGAGCGGCACGGTATGGCCGATCTGTCATCATGGCGTCAGCGGTATCGGCAACCATGATTATCCGTGCGCCGAGCGGTATTTCATCTCCGGCAAGCCCATCAGGATAGCCGCCACCATCGTAGTTCTCATGGTGCGCTCTCACACATCTCTCTACGTAGCCGCGAAGGCCAGAGATGGTACCTATCAGTTCACCGCTGCGTGCTGGGTGGGTTCGAATCAGCAACCGCTCCTCGGCACTAAGGTGTGAGTGTTTGCGAAGAATTGGACCAAACTCCTCGTAGATCTTGCCGACGTCATGAAGCAAGGCAGCCGTCCCGATTTGCTCCATCTCTTTTGCCGGCAGTCCGAGAGCCCTGCAAATAGCCTTCGCATAGCTCGAAACTCGAACGGAATGGCCAGAAGTATACTTGTCGCGAGCCTCGATAGACTTCACCATCAGCTCTAACAGCTCTCGATTTGCCTGTTCAAGCTGGAGGTTGGCGTGCAGCGCATGCCTCACAAAGAACAGAGGCACGATGACTAGTATCAACCCGAGCAGTTGCAGGTGAATAAGTACGAAGGCAAGCAGCGGCGAAAGGGAACTGGATAGTATGTCCTGCAAAAAGCCGCCCCTGCCAATGATCTGACCCCAAGCGTCACCCAAACCACTCCTAGTGCTCAGTGCGACAGCAGCTGCGACAGCCCCATTAGACAAGACGAAATACGCTATT
>Ga0224512_10000658_pt1 | contig 35666 bp, 29 predicted proteins | sample SF_May12_sed_USG_4_FD_169103 | JGI IMG/M metagenome (GOLD analysis project Ga0224512, IMG submission 169103) | Sediment microbial communities from San Francisco Bay, California, United States - SF_May12_sed_USGS_13 | ecosystem: Environmental > Aquatic > Marine > Sediment | place: USA... | reverse complement strand
GATCGGCAGCAGACGTCACGCGACGTACAACGCGGCTGCGGGAAATCAGCGAACAAACCGGCAAGGCAACAACGGCAACCGCAGCAGCTATCGCGAAATTGTCCGAACTTGCCTCGCAGCTTAGAAAGACCGTCGCAGGATTTACGTTGCCGAACGAAGCGCTGCAGGCCAGTGCCTTGTCGAACACCTCATCGAGTGTCCTGGCCAAACAGGCTGATGGGCAATCGCAAACCGGCCAGATCTAGAGGCACCGAGGAAAAACGGACTGCTTGATGACAGGTGATACCGGCATACAAGAGCATCTCATTGGTGATGAGGGTAGCGGAGCGACAATAAGCGCTCTCCCCATTATCAGTGCGGAGCTCATGGAGACAATCCGCAATGCGCATCTCGCGCTTGAGGATTGCGTCGACGGACGGGGTGGCTCGGCCGCGCTCGTGCGAGCCGGCGAACTGCTGCACCAGGTGCGCGGTGCGCTACAAATCACGGAGACCTACGGGGCGGCACTGCTCGCCGAGGAAATGGAACTCGGCTGCAAATATCTCGCCGCACTGCGCGCTGGCAAGGGTCGCGAGGACGGGCTCGATGCACTCACGCGTTCAATGGTGCAGCTGCCGATCTACATCGAGCGCTTGCTGGCCGGTGGCCGCGATATTGCGCTGGTGCTATTGCCAATGCTCAACGATCTGCGGGCTGCCCGCGGCGAGCCGTTGCTTTCCGAAGGCACACTGCTACTACTCAATCTCTCGCCGAGCCAGGCGAGGCAGAAAACCGAAAAACGTGAAAGCAGCGGTGAAGATCCCGTTGCCGTTGCGACACGCTTGCGGCCCAAGTTTCAATTAGCGCTTCTCGGCTGGATCCAGGGCGGCGATACCAGGCGCCATCTCGATACCCTTGCAAGCGTTACCCAAAAACTCGAATTGTCAGCAACTCGCGACGATATGTACCAACTCTGGTGGATCGTCGGCGGCGTCCTTGAGTCGCTGCAAGACGGTGGCCTTGAGACGTCGGTCGCACTCAAGCGGTTGCTGGGTAATACGGATCGTCAGATCAAACACGTCATTGATGAAGGCACCGGAGCGTTCGATACGTATCCAGTTGATGATTTGTTGAACAACCTGCTCTATTACGTCGCCAGGTCGAGTACGTCTGGCGTGCGCATTAGCGAAATTCGTGCGGCGTTCAACCTTTCGGAACTGCTGCCTGGCGACGAGCAGGTTGAGCATGCGCGCGAGGCGCTATCGGCGCCGAGCGTCAAGCTCATGGAAACGGTTGCGTCAGCAATCAGAGAAGACCTGGCTCGAGTCAAAGACGTGCTCGATATTTTCGTTCGGACGGGCATGAACAAATCGTCCGAGTTGGTGCCTCAACTCGAATTGCTTAAGAAGATCAGCGACACACTGGGTGTTCTCGGTCTCGGCGAGTTGCGCGGCGACATTGATGGCGAAATTGATCGTCTCAAAACGGTTGTAGAAAAAGGCGGTACAGCGTCGGACCAGGTCATTCTGGAAATCGCGTCGACATTGTTGCGCGTTGAGGATCGTCTTGATCAACAGCTTATCCGGCTGATTGACCCCACACCTGACGGCGGCGAAGTCGCGGCCTCAGATATGCCACCGCAAGAGCAGGCCGATTACCAGAAAGTGGCGGAATCCGTTATGCGCGAGTGCATCATCAACCTCGCACGCATTAAGGAGACCGTCGGGCAAAGCCTTGCATCACAAGCACCGTCACAGGGTCTGGACAGCGTGCCGTCACTGATACGCGGCATCAAAGCCGGGTTGATGATGCTGAACAAGACTCGCGCGATGGAAGTCGTCGATAAAGTAGGCAGCCTGATTTCGCTGGCTCTAACCGGAAACGGCGTTGCACGACTGGCACAGAAGGAAACAGATCGCCTGGCTGATGCGATTGTCAGCATTGAATACTACATGGAGACAGTTAAAGCGGGGCGCAGTGAACCCTGGTACATGCTCGATAATGCTGAAGCGTGTCTCTCTGTGCTACGCGACGTCGAACATCGCCTGAAAGAAGAGGCCGAGGCCGAACCCGAACTCAGACAGACGATGAAGCTCGACAGTGGCGAGATAGCGGCGCAGGCAGCCGAGATGGCGGATGCAGAGCAAGCTAAAATGCAGGCAACCGAGGTCATACCTTTACCAGTGGTTGCCGCGGATGCCGAACACCTCGACCCGGAATTGCTCGAACTCTTTATTGAGGAAGCGAAAGAAGAGGTTGCTTCAATAAAACGCAGGTTGCCGGCGTGGCAGGAGGAACCGAACAATATGGAGGCCCTGATTACGGTCAGGCGCTCGTTTCACACGCTCAAAGGCAGCGGCCGCATGGTCGGTGCTGAACGAATTGGCGAGTACTGCTGGAGCATTGAGAATCTCCTGAACCGGCTCATCAATCGAACCCTGGTTCAAACACCGCCGATGGTTGATTTCATCATTGCCGCTGCTGCAGCCGTGCCTGAACTCATAGAACAACTCGAAGTTGGCGTTGAGCCGTCTGCTGATACCAGCCTGCTCATGGCGAGGGCCAATGCATTCGCCGAAGGTGACCCGAACGCTGCAGTCCTGACCGTCAGCCCGCAAATGCTGGCGGACGCCGTTAAAGAAGAGCCTGCACTCGAGATGGATCCGGTTTTACTGGATATTTTTTCGAAGGAGACGGCCGGGCATATAAAGGTCATCGTCGATTATCTGGAGGCATGCGAAGGGCACCAACCACCTTTCGACGTTACGGACAAACTGCATCGTGCCTGTCACACCCTGCATGGCAGTGCGAATATGGCGAATGTCGAGCGTGGTGTTGCAGTAGCAAGCGCGCTCAATCGTTTTGTTCGACGCGTCTACGATTACAAGGTCGGTTTTGATCAATCGGGGCTCGACGGCTTGCGGGCGGGATCAAGGGCGATAGCCACTATCGTCGGAGATATCAATCAGCCTGAACGAAAGCGTGCTGATTACAGGGCTTTAATAAACCACATCAACAATCTGGCGGATGCAGTACAGCCGGAGCAGCTGGAAACGTCGGAGCCTGTTGCGGAGCCGGTGTTGGTTGCAGAACCGGTTGTCGAAGAAGTAGAGCAAGAGGCGGAGTACGACGCCGAGATCGCCGCAATTTTCACCGAAGAGTCCGCCGAGTTACTCGAGTCTGCCGATAAGGCCCTGATTGAATGGAGCAAGAACAAGTCGTCCAAAGATTCGATGGAAGAGCTGAAACGCCATCTGCATACGCTTAAAGGTGGCGCGAGAATGGCGGGCATCACTGCCATGGGGAATCTAAGCCACGAGATCGAGGCGCTACTAATTTCAGTTGATAGCGGGCGGGTCAAAGCGACTTCGACGGTGGACGGCCTGTTACAACAAAGTGTGGATGAGTTGCATCGTATGCGCGATGCTGTCATTGCCGGTAAAGCGGTGCCAGCAGCCGGGATCCTTGAGAAGCGAATTCAGCAGGCAAATGCCGGCTTTGAGATAGCGGACGATTCTGCCGTAGAGGCAGCACCAGCGGACAAAGACGTCGAAGAGGCCAAACCGGCAGAGTTTTCGATCGTGCCTGAAGATACCGTCAGCATGGTTATCGTTGACACTCCGTTGGCCGACGAGTTGGCGCAAATCGGCAAGCCGCCGGAAGGTTACCGACCCGAAGTGCCGCCGAGCGATGAGCCGGGCCTGGAGTTGGAGCCCGAGCCACCGCCGGAGCCGGAGCCAGAACCAGAACTGGAGCCAGAAGAAAAGCCCAGGCCCGGCAAGCCGGCCGCGGTACAGCCGTTGCGGCAGGAGCAGCGCCAGGAATTTGCGCGCATCGATGCCGAGCTGCTGGAAGACTTGCTGAATGCTGCTGGCGAAATCAGCATTTACCATTCTCGGCTCAGCCAGCAGGTCAGCACATTCGATGTCCACGTTGTCGAGCTCGAACAAACGATCAGCAGACTTCGGGAGCAGTTGCGTAAGCTGGAGATCGAGACTGAAGCACAGATCATGCATGGTCATCAGGACACATTGGTTGCACGTGACTTTGATCCGCTGGAACTCGATCGCTATTCCAATATCCAGCAGCTGTCGCGTGCGCTTGCCGAGTCGGCAAGCGACCTTGGTAGTCTCAAGGACCTGCTGAAATCAGTTACGACCGAAGCTGAGGGTCTGCTTGTTCAGCAATCTCGTGTAACCGCAGAGTTGCAAGACGGCCTCATGCGCACCCGCATGGTTCCTTTTGAGCGCCATGTTCCGCGCCTGACTCGCCTGGTTCGACAGATTGCCCAGGAAGCCGGGAAGAACGCGGAACTCGCCGTCGAGGGCGCGTCTGGCGAACTTGATCGCCAGGTGCTCGACAAGATGTTACCGCCGTTCGAACACATGCTGCGTAACGCGGTTGTGCACGGTATGGAAACGACCGCGCAGCGCCAAAAAGCAAACAAGCCTGCGACCGGCCGCATAACTATCCGCCTTCACCGCGAAGGCTCCCAAATGATCATCGACGTTGCGGATGACGGTAAGGGTCTTGATGTCGACGCAATCAGGCGCAAGGCCTACGAGCTCGACATGCTCAAGCCGGATAGCAAGGTTACCGACGAAGAGATCATGGAGTTGATCCTGACGCCCGGATTCACTACCGCGAGCAAGGTTACTCAGTCTGCGGGCCGCGGTGTTGGCATGGATGTCGTTGCCAACGAGGTTAAAAAGCTCGGCGGTTCTCTGCGCATATCTTCCGTTACGGGGCAGGGCACGAACTTTACGGTGCGGCTGCCGTTCACTCTCGCGATCACACAGTCGCTCATCGTGCGCACCGGCGACGAGGTTTATGCTTTGCCGCTGCCGTCAGTCGAAGGTGTCGCCCGCATACCCCGTGCCGAACTTGAGAGCCTCCTGAGCCAGAGCGAGCCCAGCTACCAGTACGGCGAAGAGACCTACAAATTCCGCCACCTGGGAATGTACCTGGGTGGTCAGGCAGCCAAGTTACCTCAGGATGAGCCACATGTTCCGGTGATTTTGGTCCGTGCAGGCGAGTATTCCGCCGCACTCCTGACTGATGAGATGATCTCGAGCAGAGAAATTGTCGTTAAGTCGGTAGGACCACAGCTGGCGAGTATTCGGGGTATCGCCGGCGCTACTATTCTGGGCGACGGCCGCATCGTACTCATTCTGGATGTAGCGGCGCTTGTGCGTACCGGCGCTCCCGTTGTCGAGCTCAAGAAGGCGGCGCCGACGCCAACGGATGATCGCCCACTTGCACTTGTCGTCGATGACTCAATTACGGTTCGACGCGTTACCGAACGCTTCCTGCAACGCCACGGCATGCGCGTTGTTACAGCAAGAGATGGCCTCGATGCAATTAGCGCAATCTCGGACCACAAGCCTGACATTATCCTGCTGGATATCGAAATGCCAAACATGGATGGTTATGAATTTGCGTTGCATGTGCGCAACGATGAGCGCGTCTCTGATGTGCCTATCATCATGGTGACCTCGCGCGTTGGTGACAAGCACCGTGCGCGTGCGATCGAACTCGGGGTCAATGACTACCTGGGCAAGCCATTCCAGGATTCAGCGTTGCTCGACGCTATCCAGCGTTTGCTCGATGAAAAAGGAATTACGTTGTCGTGACTGCTGAAGCTGACGAACTGTATAGCCTGCTCGTGCCGCTGGCCGAAGATCGCCTGATCGTGCCGCGTGCCTGTGTCGCGGAGGTCGTTCGTTTCACCGCGCCTGATCACGAGGCCGGTGCACACAGCTGGATGCTTGGCACGGTCAACTGGAACGGGCGTCAGTTACCGGTCGTTTCGTTTGAAGGCGCGCTGGGCAAAGACATTCCAGTTGCGACCGGGCGTACGCGAATCGTCGTTTTTTATGCGAGTACCGGCCGATTGAAGACCGGTTACTTTGGTGTGCTGACACAAGGGTTTCCGCAACTCGTGCGCGTCAATAAGGACGTCCTCGAGCTGCACACAACGGAGGGCTGGCCCGACGATGCGCCAGTGTTGTGTCGTGTCAAAATGATTAACGAGTTCCCGCTAATTCCCGACCTCGAAAAACTCGAGGCGATGTTGGCACGCGAATCCATCCAGGCGTAAATCGTCCGGATATAGGCATGATTGCGGATGATTTGGCGGCCTGGTCGTGGTGTACATTGGCATCCACGGGGCCGTAGCTCAGCTGGGAGAGCGCTGCGTTCGCAATGCAGAGGTCGGGAGTTCGATCCTCCTCGGCTCCACCAACTCGGATCTGGAGTATCCAGGCCTACTCGTTTCTCAGGTCACCCCAAAGAGACTGTGCAACGGTAAGTGCGGCAATCGCTGCAGTTTCGGTTCGGAGTATCCTTGGCCCCAGGGAAACCGCCTTGAAATTGGCGATATGGGCATCTTCACATTCGGCATCGCTGAAGCCGCCCTCTGGCCCTATCAGCAAACAGACTTTGGTCTTTGGCGCGGTGATAGAGGTCAGTGACGTTGCGGCACGCGGTTGTAAAATCAGGTCGATATCTGCCTCTTCGGTTTTGCTGCCAAACCACGAGTTGAGTGAAACAGGCTCGTCGATTAATGGTGGCCGAATCCGACCGGACTGCTCACACGCGCTCTCAGCGACTTTCTGCCAATGGTCGCGACGCTTGGCGGTTCGCCGGGCATCGAGTTTCACGACGCTGTGCTCTGCCAGCACCGGCGATATTCGTTTTACGCCGAGTTCTGTCGCTTTTTGCACAACGAAGTCCATGCGCTCACCGCGCGATATGCCCTGTACGAGGTGAACCTTCAACGGCGATTCTGTCGCGGTCTTAATATGCGCGTCCACCTGAACAACAGCTGTGTTTTTCGAGACGCTCAGGACACTGGCCGCAAACTCGCCGTCCTTGCCATTGAATACTGTCAGGTGGTCGCCCGCACGCAGGCGCAGGGCGCGCCCGATGTAGCGCGCCTGTTCGTCGTCCAGCGGTAATTCCTTGCCAGGAGAAATGTCGTCACGAATAAAAAGTCTTGTAGTAGCCATGAGCATTGACAGTTGATATCTGTAACCCTGACTATCGTTGTTCCACGCAGACGGGGCAAGCCTTGAGTAAGGACACATTCAGCATCAATGCCGCGACCGGGCTCATCGAGCCAGCCAGGCAGTGTCCCAGCCCTAATCAGGATGCGCGCCCAGATGGGGCGCAGCCCGAATTGCTGGTCGTACATGGCATTAGCCTGCCGCCGGGAGAGTTCGGCGGGCCGCAGGTTGAACAGTTGTTCACCAATACGCTGGACTGGGACAGCCACCCCTACTTTGGTGAGATTCGTGGGATGCAGGTATCTGCGCATCTTCTTGTAAAACGCGATGGCGGGCTAATCCAGTTTGTGCCTTTTACGCAAAGGGCCTGGCACGCAGGCGCATCGTCTTTTCGCGGTCGCTGCGGCTGCAACGACTACTCGATTGGCATCGAACTGGAAGGGGAAGACGAGGTTCCGTACGAGGATTGCCAATACGAGGTCTTGATAGAGGTGAGCAGAGCGCTGCTGCAAGCCTATCCCGAGATGTCTGCGCGAGAAATAGCCGCCCATTCAGACATCGCGCCGGGGCGAAAAACCGATCCGGGCACTGCTTTCGACTGGCTTCGATTGTATGATGGGATCAGCCACGCTTGATTGAGCGTGGTAATAACTAACCCTCAGAAGAAACGAGCTACGGAACGATGAACCTTATTGCCCTGCTTATTGGCCTTGGTATTGAACGGCTTGCCACACAGTTGTTTCACATCCGCAGGTTGCGCTGGATCGACCGCATCATCGATGCCGGTTTCCGGCAGGCCGAACGCGTTTCGAACTGGCCAGCACTGATCCCGGTTATCCTGATCACATTGGTGCTGGCTGTGCCCGTTTTCCTAGTGATGTTCAGTCTTGGTGATGCCTTGCTGGGTTTCCCATACGTGCTTCTTGCCATAGTCGTATTGTTTTTCTCGCTGGGTCCGCAGGATATCGGTGAAGACATCAACGAATACTGCAAAGCTGTCGAAAGCAGCGATGAAGAGGCCATTCGTCTGACGGCCAAAGCGATAATCGAAAGTGATGTGCCCGATGACGAGCGCGAGCGCATGCAATGCGTCGAGGAGGCAGTGTGTGTTCAGGCGAACAATCGCTTGTTTGCGGTGATCTTCTGGTTTGTCGTGCTGGGCCCGCTTGGGGCATGGGGGTACCGGGTAACTGACCTGGTTCGTCGTCGAGCCGTATTTGCGGCGGCCAGAGACGAAGCCGCCGACGGTCCGTCAGATAGCCTGCGTGATGCCGCGGTCATGCTGCATGGATGGCTGGCATGGATTCCGGCGCGTCTGACCGCAATCGGCTACGCCGCCGCCGGCCACTTCGATGCAGCAATTGGTGCATGGCGAGCACCGTCCGAGCAAAGCTCCGATACTCCTTCGGAGTACAACGAACATCTGCTGGCTCGTGTCGGCGTCGCCGCTCTGGCGTTAGGGCAAATAGAAGACGAAACTCTTGGCGAGCGGGGCGTTAGAGGGGCGACCGCAGCCAACAGCCTTGTGTTTCGATTGCTGCTTATATGGGCGGTCGTCATCGCTGCGATGACTTTGTATGGCTTGACGCGGTGAGCCAGTTTTTTTTTGCCGGTTTTTTGGCTGATACCGCTTGGTCTGTTCTGCATCGGTGGTTGTTCGACAGAATCTGATCAACCCGCCTCAAGCGCGCATCACGCTCGAATCGCAACGCTCGCCCCGCACCTGACTGAGCTCGTATTCGCTGCCGGTGCTGGCGACAAACTGGTCGGCGTCAGTGCTTACTCTGACTATCCCGCGGAGGCTCTCGAACTCCCGTTGATCGGTGACGCATTTGCGGTCGATCATGAGCAGCTTGCGATGCTGAACCCCGATCTGCTGCTCGCATGGCAGGGTGGCACACCTGCACATGTGGTCGATGAGTTGCGCCGCTTTGGCTATAACGTAGAAGTCATTCAAATTCGGAAACTTGCCGATGTTGCAGACGCGTTGCGGCGTATTGGAGAACTAACGGACAGTATCGACGATGCGAACGATGTTGCGTTGAAATACACGCAAAGCCTGCGGGCGTTCGAACAGCAGTTCGCCGATGCAGACGATGTGCGAGTTTTTTACCAGGTTGATAAGCGGCCGCTCTACACGATTAATGATCAGCACTATGTCAGCGAGCTCATCGATGTGTGCGGCGGCAGCAACGTGTTTTCCGATTTGGATGGGCTTGCGCCAACGGTATCGGTCGAGGCGGTGGTCGAGCGCGACCCGGAAGCGATGTTCGCGAGTAGCGACGCGGGCTATGGCGCATTCGACCAGTGGGATCGCTGGCCGCACATTGCCGCGAACCGCTACAAAAATCGTTTCCTCATGCCAGCCGATGAAATAGGACGAGCAACACCCCGATTACTGATTGCGGCGAAGGCGGTTTGCGACGCGTTGCAGGTCGCGCGAACAAATAGAGCTTCAACATGGGCGATCGAGTAGGTATTCGTCCTGCAGCAGCGTCAGATCTTGCAACGGCCATGTCATGGTTGTCGGCAGCTGGGCTGCCCAGCGCAGACCTCACGATTGCGCACCTGTCTGATTTTCTTATTGCGGTGACAGACGGGGTCCCGATCGGCATGGTTGGGATTGAAAGGACCGGGAGCGTTGGCTTGATGCGCTCCCTTGTAGTGGATCCGAGCGAGCGCAGCGTTGGCGTTGGCGGGCGACTCGTTAGCGACATAGAGGCCCTGGCAAAAAATCACGGTGTCACAGAGTTGTGGTTGCTAACGATTGACGCTGATGGATATTTTTCGAAACTGCGTTACGAGCGAAGGGAACGCAGTAAGGCGCCGGTGGAAATTCAGGGTACCCAGGAGTTTTCGCGTTTATGTCCTGGCGATGCCGTGCTGATGAGCAAGCAGCTCTAGCAGCGTTCCCTGTTCCAAAGCACTTCCTGCCCAGACTCGGCCCTGGATAGCACCCGGGCGATAACGAATAAGAGGTCAGAGAGCCGGTTCAGGTAGCGAAGGACTTCAGGTCGCACCGATTCCGATCCCGCGAGAGTCGTGGTTATGCGTTCTGCCCTGCGAACAATCGTGCGCGCCAGATGACAGGCTGCCGCAGCCTGCCCGCCGCCGGGCAGAATGAACTCCTTGAGTGCGGGTAGATCTTCATTTAACGCATCGAGATCTTTTTCCAGACGAGTAACGAAAGTATCCGTGATCGCGCTGTGCCCCGGTATGCAGAGCTCTCCTCCGAGCTCAAACATATCGTGCTGGATCTCAGTGAGTATTCTGCGAATGTCGTCTGGCACAGACGCGCAGGACAGAACCACACCGATCGCGCTATTGGCCTCGTCGACGGTGCCGAAAGCGTCGACGCGCAAACTGTCCTTGGCAACGCGAGAGCCGTCGCCAAGGCCTGTTGTTCCGTCATCGCCAGTGCGCGTATAAATCTTGCTGAGTCTCTTTCCCATTGTCTAAGCTCGTCAGTTCCAGCGGTATCTTAACTCGACGAACGCGCCACGCTGCTGCATTCGATAATTTTCTGCCGTCTGATAGTCGCTATCGAGCAAGTTTTCGATTCGCGCATTCAGGGCCCAGCTGTCGTTCAGGCGCATCTGCCCGGTCAGGTTAGCAAGTACGTAGCCAGCAAGTCGAACACCCGCATAGTCCTCGCGATCACCGCTCGCGATGATGGAGAGCCCGAGACGATGCGCGCCGACGTCACGTGTGTAAGAAAGCGAGGCAGTTTCCTCGGCTCGTCGCAGCAGTCGCTCTCCGGTGTCGGCATTGTCTGCCCGTTGTTTTACGAGCTCCGTTCGAATTGCGAAGCCGTCGCCGCGGTACTCGTAGCTCAGCTGCGCACCACGGATTTTCGCACTGGCGATGTTCCTCAGCTCAAACGCCTGCAGATCGAAATCAATCAGGTCGTCGATGTCGTTGCGATAGACTTCGAGATCTACACTGTGGCCGGTTCCGGATGCGTAGCGCAGACCGAGTTGAGCATCGTCAGCCAGCTCGGGGTTGAGGTCGACGTTGCCGCCGAAGCCGAAGCGATCGGTGGCATCCGGTGCACGAAAAGCATGGCCAAGGCCGGCGTTGAGCGTCCAGCTATCGCCGATATCGAACGCGTACTCAGCATTCCAGGTGGTGTGTTTGCCGAAGGTCTCATGGTCCGTCAACCGAACTGCGGCAAACGCCTTGTGGCGGCCGTGAGTCCACTGATCTTGTGCGAACGCCGCCCGCACAGTTGTGCCCTCCTGGAACCCCGCTCCGAAACTCAGCGTTGCAGCATCTTCAGTAATGGCAACTAACCCTCCCGTCAGCGTGTGATTGGCCAGCGCGTGGGTGTATTGCCAGTCCACGCTCAGCCGCTCGGAGCTGACGAAGTCATCAGCCTGGTTTTGAGAGATTTCGTCTTGCATGAAAGAGACGATAAGTTTGCTGATGCCGCTATTAGGGAGGTTGGTATTCAACTCCAGGGCTGTCGTCGTATTGTCAAAGTCCTGATCGACGGGGGCGAGGAAGAAGTCCAGATATTCCACAGTGCCACTGGTCTGCCAGTGGCGGATGCTGATATCGCCGCCCTTTAAGTACCGCGATGCGTACAGACTGGCCGACAGATTTTCATAGCCTCGTTCAATATCTGAGTCAATACGCGGGGCGTAGCCGTCAGTAGTCTGCCAATTTAGTGTGACGCCGAACTCACCGTTGCTGCTGCGATTCCCGCCTGACACGTTTCCAGATCGTGTGTCAAAGCTGCCGGACTCGAGGCTGCCTTCGACAAACGCGTCTTCGGCACGACGCGTGATGATATTGATGACGCCGCCAATCGCGTCGGTACCGAACAATGCAGACCGGGCACCTTTGACAATTTCTATGCGTTCGATTACTTCGGGCGCGATGTGCTGAATTGCCGCTCCACCTAAAGTGCCCGGGTTAATGCGAACCCCGTCGATCAGCACAAGCGTGTGATTGCTCTCACTGCCGCGCAAGAATATCGATGTCGATTGCCCGGGCCCGCCATTGCGGCCAATGTCGATGCCAGCTTCGAAGCGCAACAGTTCAGACAGGTCAGTGGCGAGCGAAAGTTCTATGTCCTCACGCGTGATGACCGTAACTGGAACGATCGCGTCTTTCAGCGGGATTTCTGTGCGCGTTGCTGTGACGATGATTGTTTCGCCATGTGCGGCATCCGCCATACAGTTGGAAGCCGTCGCCAAAAACGTGAGCAAAGCCGCTGCGGATACCAGTCGGTGCGTGATCATTTTGTCTCTCCAGTGCATGCCGCCCGCACGCGATATATAGGTCGTGAGTACGATGGTGCGGAGAGTATGGAGGGACGACTTTGAATCCTCGCCCGAACCTGCGCCCGCCGCGCCATTCAAGGTTTCACCGGGCCGGTCTCCGGGCTGACGAGCGGATAGCATCCTTGCCGTAGCGCCTTCCCACGATCCCCATGTTGCGGTTCGCAGTGGCTCCGATTCGATTGTCTCGAACCAGGGGCTACGGTTTAACTCGATCACCGTTGCGGGGGCAGCGCCGGAATGGGCGTGATGTGTCACGCTGAACCGGCTTCCCGTTCACCCGATTTTGCCAAATCAGGTTCACCTAGTGAGCGTCGTACGATAGGGAGGCAGTGCGAAGCTGTCAAGCGTGGCGTTGTGCGCTTGTTTCTTTGTCGCCTTGCGGCCATAGTTGCGGCGAATATCGACTGCGAATGACAGGAAAAATCGTGCAAGCCTACGACGAAAAGCCGTCCGACGAATTACAAACCGCATTGGAAGCAGCGCGCGCGGCGGCTGAGATCAGTCGCCATTACTACGCGGGCAATTTTACCGTGACAACCAAAGCGGACCTTACGCCGGTAACTCAGGCCGATATCGAGTGCGAGCAAGCTATTCGTAAGATCATTCTCGAGCGCTTCCCGGAGCATGGTTTTTTCGGCGAAGAAACCGGCCGCAGCAACGAGAACGCCGAGTTTCTTTGGCTTGTTGATCCGATCGATGGCACCAAGGGTTTCGTTCGTCAGTATCCGTTCTTTTCTACACAGATAGCGTTGATGCACAAGGGAGAGATCGTGCTGGGCGTTTCCAGTGGCACGATGATGGACGAGCTGGCCTGGGCGGAAAAAGGCAAAGGCGCCTGGCTCAATGGCGAACGGCTGGCGATCAGTAGCATTTCCGACCCCGATCGTGCGGCGGTGTCGACCGGCAATCTCAAGTCACTGGCAATGAGTCCCGGGTGGAGCGATCTGGGCGAGATCGTTTCCCGAGCCGATCGAATACGCGGGTACGGCGACTTCTACCATTATCATTTGCTCGCGGCGGGTAAAATAGAGGCGGTTATCGAATCCGACGTCAATATCCTTGATATCGCGGCGCTGTCGATCATAGTGACGGAGGCCGGCGGGATATTTACAGACCTCAACGGCGAAGCAGTAAAGCTCGAGATTCGTTCAGTATTAGCTGCGAACCCGGAACTTCACGAGGACTACCTCGAGCTCCTACGGGGCCGCGTGACCTGACGTTGCGACAAATAGAGTATGTGAACGCCAGCCAACAGCTTCCATTGGCGTTGCAAACAATGCGCTGAGATTTGACTCGTTGAGAATTTTGTCGGTCTGACCGATCTGCCAGCGACCGTCCCCGAAAAGAAGCAGGCATCGGTCTGCGAATCGAGCAGCGAGGTTTACATCGTGCAGGCTGGCGACAACACCGGCGCCCTGATCTGCTGCTCGTCTGAATATCTGCAATGCGTCCAGTTGATGCTGAGGATCCAGGTGGTTAGTGGGCTCGTCAAGAAGGTAGACATCAGGCGTTTGCGCCAGAATTTGCGCAATTGCAAGCCGACGTCGCTCACCGCCGGACAAAGTCAGAACATCCCGGCCGGATAACTCCTCAAGGCCCATCGCGCGCAACGCGTCTGCGGTGATTCTAAAATCATCTTCGGATTCCCATTTGAAATGGGAGATGTGTGGGTGCCTGCCGACCAGCGCCGTGTCGAGAACAGTCGCCGGAAAGATGTCGTCGACGACCTGTGGCAGCAACGCAAGCTGTTGCGCCGTTCGCTGACGCGGGCTCAGAAATATGTCCTGCGAGTTGAGAGTTACGTTGCCAATGTCAGGCCGACGCAGCCCCGCGATCGTCGCAAGCGTTAACGACTTGCCGGTGCCGTTTGGTCCGAGCACGGCAACGATTTCGCCGCGATCAATGTCGAGATTCAGCCCGTCAACAAGCAACCGACCAGGCACGCTGACACGAATATTTTTGCACGCAAGCAGTGGCGGATCGTTGTCTGGCATAGCGCGAGCCTAGCGCAGCCTAGTCGATAAGACGAATTTCGCTGGCGGTAAGCGGCCCGATAACCGCGTACTTGAGGCTCTTCGGTACAACCGCGTCATCGCTGGCCAGCGCAATGCGACCACCCATGATCTCTGCGTATCGCTGCGGATACAGCGGCTTGCGACCCGGCTCGCCCAGCCCCTCCGGCGCAGTCGGTTGACCGTCTGATGGGTCGTACTTGTCCGTTGCGCCAAGGGTGTGCAAAAACTCATGAGCAATAATGACGTTGTTGCTACCTTGTTGCCGGCGTCCGGCGCGAGCATTCACGATGCCGACCATGCCTTTTTGCAAACCGACAGAATTTTCAAGCCGGAACGCGTCATCGGGACTGTGATAGCGCACGAAAATACGAACGTCTGGTTCGATCGTGTCCTGTTCGCCGGCCGTGCTTGAGGCCCACCAACGCATCTTGAGAGACCAGATCATAATGTCGAAAACGCCGAAGTCCGCGTCAATAGCCGGAGGTTGTTCGACAATTTGCTCACCCACTTCCATGCGCAATGGCCGGTGCAAGGTGTTTCCATAGCGCTCGGTCTCGCGGGCGATAAACGTTTCTATAGCGGCGAAATCGTCGGTATCCAGGCTGTCGATGTAACGCGCAACTATCTCGCTGCCATCGGCGTTGATCGGGTACACCTTTACCCAAAGGCTGTTTTCCCAATCGGTACTCCTGGCCTGGGTGAGCCAGGTACTCATGCCGACAAAGAACAGAATGAACAGCAAAATGGATATTCTGATTGCTTTAAACATGGCGTCAGAGTTCCGGTGCTTGTCGGACGTTGGTCGCCTGCTCGAAAGCATAGGCAATTTCTATGAGCGGTTTCTCGCTGTACGCTCGCCCGATAAACGACACGCCCACCGGCAGCCCCGCGATATATCCGGCAGGCACGGTAATACTCGGGTAGCCCGATACTGCGGCATAAGAAGAGCTGCCAACGTGAAAACTGTCGCCGTTCACGTGGTCGGTCAGCCAGGCCGGGCCGTTGGACGGTGCGATCAAGGCGTCGAGCTCGTGTTCGTCCATGACACCGTCTATGCCGGCTTTCGCTACGCGTTTGCTGGTTTCCAGCGCTTCCACATACTCGTCGTCAGTCAGTGGGCCCTTCTCCTCGGCCGACAGCATTCTCTCCTGCCCAAAGAACGGCATGACAGTCTCTTTGTTACTTTCATTGAACTCAATGATCTCGGCAAGCGACTTCAACGGCGCATCGGTTTGCTCAAGGTATCGTTTCAGGTCGGCTTTGAACTCGTATCGCAGTACTGCGCTTTCGGCATCGCCGACACCGGTTGTGTCTATTTCAATCGAGTCAACGATTTCCGCGCCCTGCTCACGAAGCGACTCGATGGTCGACTCCAGGATTGCTTCAACATACGGATTGCTACCGGCGCCGTAGTAAGAGCGAATAACGCCGATGCGTTTTCCAGCGATGCCATCCGCCGTGAGGTTGGTGGTGTAGTCGGAGGGGGCGCTTTGAGCGTCCTGGGTCGCCGGATCCGCTGGATCTGTGCCTGTCATCGCGCCAAGCAGGATTGCCGCATCTCGCACCGACCGTGCCATCGGCCCTGCCGTATCCTGGCTGTGGGCAATCGGGATGATACCGGTGCGGCTGACCAGCCCGAGCGTTGGTTTGATACCAACAACGCCGTTGATACCGGACGGACAAATGACCGATCCGTCAGTCTCTGTGCCGACGGCGACTGTCGTCAGATTGGCCGCAACGGAAACGGCCGAGCCGCTGGAAGAGCCGCAAGGGTTACGCGCGGTGTCGTACGGGTTTTTCGTCTGGCCGCCGATGCTGCTCCAGCCGCTCGATGAACGGGATGATCGAAAATTCGCCCATTCACTGAGATTGGCCTTCCCGAGTATGATCGCTCCGGCGTCACGCAACTGACTGACAAGAAACGCATCGGTGTCAGGACGGTGATCGGCCAGCGCAAGCGAACCGGCTGTCGTGTGCATCTGGTCGGCAGTGTCAATATTTGCCTTGAGTACTACTGGTATGCCGTGCATAGGACCGCGTGGCCCGGACTCCTGCCACTCCTCGTCGAGTGACCTGGCCGTAAGCAGCGCATCAGGATTGATCTCGATAATCGAATTTAACTGCGGCCCGCTGCGGTCGATTGACTCTATACGTTCGAGGTAGGAGCTGACGAGTTGCTCGGATGTCAATTCGCCTCGCTGCATTCGGTCGTGCAGGTCGGCGATGGTCGCCTCTTCAATGTCAGGGGGTGGTGCGGTGCAGGCAGCCAGTGCCAGCAGACAAACAAGATTGAAAGAGCGCAATGTCGGTTTCCTCATATGTTTCTTTGCTCGGGTTCGATGATACCCGTTATCGGACAGCTGCAGTTTGGCAACGCACGGCCCAAAAAAAAACCCCGCTGCGTGAGCGGCGGGGCTAATTTTCTCTCTTTGTGATCAAGAGAGGTAACTACGAATTCGGTAACCGGATACAGAGTTTTATTATTATTGGATCCGGATCTTATTGTTTTTATAGTTGTTTTTCTTCTGGCGTCTAAATCCTGTTAAGTAGCCGTCTTACGTTACCGAGTGCAGTTACACTTCGCTTGGGCAAGGTACTAAAAGCAAGACCTGTGCCAAGTGCGCTGAGACGACCGGGATATCAGGTATTTAGCAGCCGTTCAGGAAGTGCGCAATGCGTTTTGTATTCGATATGTAAAACAACTCGACACAATTGCTGCGCTGCACATAACCCGATGATCCAACAACACGACGTATAACCCGGATATTTCAGACTTTTCCCGGCGGATGACTCTTTGTACCGGTGGTGTCCGAACGAAAAATCAGCACCTGTTGACACAAAATTTCCTGCCAGAATGAATTCGACACCGGGCTCATGAGGTTTTTGTCAATTTATTCGACGCTATTGGCTCTCTCGGCCCGTTCGATGAGCCCGATCACACTGAAAAAGCGGCCATTCCGGACAATTCCGACGATATTCTGAACGTCATTGATGTCTGCCAGTGGGTCGCCGTCGACAAGCACCAGGTCGGCACTTGCGCCTGGCGCAATGCGGCCAAGTTGCAAGTTGACACCCAAGGCAGCCGCTACATTGAGACCTGTCGTGCGCAATACCTGCTCAGCAATCAAGCCGGATTCGACCAGCGCCAAGAATTCTGCGTGTAATGCGATGCCGGGCGGTAAACCGTTGGGCTTGCTGCCGAGAATGATCGATGATGAGTGGGAGTTGAGGCGCGGTTTTTCAGAGAAGCGTCGGATGGCCGTCGGGTACTTGCCGAGCAATTTTGCCTGCCGCGAGCCGAGCAACGAGCGCAAGCCATTTGTTCGCGCATCTGCCAGACCGGAAATGACGGTCAGTACGTCACCATCAGCGCTCGGTCGAACGTTTTCGTATCGTACGCCGCGAGGTGATGTGGCGAATGACTCGGTTTCGGGCGATACGGTCGAGATGGAATCCAGGTCGAGTTGCCAGCCTTCAGCGAGGATGCGCGGCCCTGGCATTTCCTTGCCAGACCACAACGAATTCAAAGCTGCGGCCTGCTCATGCTCGGCAACGATTGTCGTTATGCCGTAGGACAACAACAGCGGTCCGAGAGACTCGTCCAGTTCACCGGGCAGCGATGCCTGGCCATCGATGAATCCTGGCAATGCAGTAAGGTCGTCCATATCGACGACGATCTCACCGGATCGTTCCCGACGTGCTTCAATCGCCGTAATCCGGCCGCCATCGATAACTATGTCGACGTTGTTCCTGTAACCCCCACTGACACCGTCAAAAATCCGCGCTGTACGAACAATGAGCCGAGCCTTGGGTTCGTCCATGAGGGGTAGTCTTCGCGGCTGCGGCGGAGAGCGCTTGACCGTCTCGTCAGGCAGTATCGTCGCCCGAAAGGGAATGTTACGGGATGTCCGCGAATTGAATAGCCGCGTGCGAACAGAGCCGTTGGCTGTGTAGAGCATGCGCTGCCTGTCGCGCCAGGCGAGGGCGGCAACAAAGATGTCCTGATCGCTGATCAAGGGTCTGATGATTGACGGCTCGGACAGAATAGCCATGTCCATCGATAGCGCGTCTTCATTGTGCCGCAGGAATGTGATCAGACTGCCATCCGGTCGCCAGGATGGTGACGACAATCTTGTCGTTGACGTCTCGAGTGTCTTATCGGGCTGGCTGTGTCGCCGCAGCATTAGCGACCAAATACCGCCCCGGCGATGGATATAGACGAGGTCCCTGCCATCAGCCGACCACGCCGGCTCGGTCTCATCGCCGCGGGTGTTGCTGATGCGCCAGGTTAGCCCGGTAGCGAGATCAAGCTCCCACAGATCGAAGCCCGTGTCGCGGCGGTCAGACGAATAGACGATTCTTTCGCCATCGGGGTGCCAGTCCGGGTGCTGATCGAAGTACTGACCATCACTTATATTACTGGCCGTGTTGTCGTCGATCCGGTATAGCCAAAGCTGGAACTGGTTTCCCGATCTGGCCTGGTACGCAATGGACTGTGCATTTGGCGACCAGCGCGGTCGTTGCGCCGCTGTCGGACCCTCGGTAATTGCGCGTGCCTCCCCGCCGTTGGACGGGAGAATCCAGATGTTGTTGAGCAGGTCGATAGCAAGTTGGCCGTCACCTGCAACATCAACCGAAAAATTAGTGCCTTGGGTCAGCGTTACCTGCGCGTGCACAGAGGCAGCGCCAAGCAGAATCAAAATCGTTGAAAGGAGTCTTCGCAAAACGGTTGTCAGGGCTGAAGCCGGATGCCTTTCCATTCACCGACGTTGAATGTGTCATCTTCGTTGGCCGCGAGTGAGCGAGTCCACCGGGCGCGGTCGTGAATGCGGTCGGTTCCTTCGATCCACAATTCGATGCAGCTAGCCCAAACGCGGATCCCGCCCCAATGTGGCGGCCTCGGAATAACCGGCCGGTCGGAGGCGGCGATTGATTTGAGATTTTTCGCCGCGCCCACGCCGAGTTTCATTGCCCGCCGGCCCACCTGGGCGATGAGCGCGGAGCGCGATTCCAGTGGTGAGCTTTGATCGGAGCCCCAGGCTCCGAGCTGACTGCCCCAATCGCGGCTGGCGAAATAAGTATCGCTTTCTTCGTCGGGAGAAAACACCGCCTGACCCTCAATTCGGACCTGCCGACCGAAGGAGTCCCAATGAAACAGGAGCGCGACTTTGTTGTTGCCGACAATCTGCCGTACTTTGTCAGAGTTGTAATTGGTGTAAAAAACAAGGTAGCCCGGGTCGGCAATGAATTCTTTGCACAGGACCACGCGCGCGGAAGGTTGACCTTCGCTATTTACGGTAACAGCAGCCATCGAATTCGGGTTCCGCTGCACCTCATTTTGCACGGCCTCGTCGAGCCATGCTTTTGCCCAGTCCATCGGATCCGATGGCAGTACAGTCGGCAGTCTCGTTGCCGAGCAGGGATCTCCCACGCTAACCTCCGTCGCAAATTACGGCGCCACCTGCACGCCGCGGGTCAGAGGCTACCTGAATGTCGCCACCGTTCTCAACCAGTGTCGCACCAATGCCACCGAAGTACATATTCAGTTCTGGCATGACAGTCACGGGCAAGTCGACTTCCGGTAAGTCGAGTCCGGCTTCGGCCATGAGCCTATCCTCCTCGCCACTCGTGTCTAAATGCAGGCGCGGGTGCGCGATTGCCTCATCAAGCGTCATGCCCAGTTGCAGAGCATTGACGAAGAACTGATGCAATGCGGTTGTAATGCGATCGGCACCGGGCGATCCCGCGGCAAGAACAGCGCCTTTGCGGCGTGCAATACTCGGTGCCATGTTCGATGGTAATCGCTGGCCCGGCGGGCCAGCGTCAAGTCCACGACGGTTGAGCTCGAGTTCGCCGAGGCAGTTGTTCAGCCAAATGCCGGTTCCTGCCGGCATCTCGCCGGATCCATAACCGGATGACGCCGTTATCGCACAGGCGATACCGTTGTCGTCGACCGCAGAAGTGTGCACCGTGGAGGCCGATGTCCACCGGCTCAGTAGCTGCCCGCTGCGCGCGGAGTCCAGCAGTTTTGCAGCTTCGGTTCCGACCTCGTCCGCCAGGTCGAGGCGCCGCTTGCGATAGTCCAGCGTAGCCCGCTGCACTTGTATCAACAGCGACAACGCCGCCGAGTCCCATTCGCGATGTGGCAAGTCGGCACAGGCAAGCAACATCGCTGCGAGCACGGCACCACCGATGGCGGGCGGCGGGTTGGTCGCGATCGTCCAGTCGCCTATTCCGACCGTAAGGGCGGGCCTCTCAATGGCCTCGTAATGCTTCAGGTCTTCGAGAGTTAGCGCGCCACCGCCGTTGCGGACGTGCTCCGACATAGCCCGGGCGAGTTCTCCCTCGTAGAAGATACTGGCTCCCTCGTCAGCAATGGCCGCCAGGGTGTCTGCAAGATGCGGGACGACAATCAGGCTTCCGCTTTCACGCTGTGAGCGATCGGCGTGGTGCAATGCGAAAAAGCCGTCATCGCTTCGACTGAAAATGCACTCGCCCGAGTATCCGAGGTAGTAGTGGCAAGCGGACGACAGCGGAAAGCCATCACGTGTGGCTCTGATCGTCGGCGCAAAGAGCTCTTTCCAGGGAGTCCTGCCAAATAATGTCGATGCTCGATCTATTGCTGCAAGAGTACCCGGTATGGCGACGGAACCAGGGCCGGCAAGAGTCGTGATACCGCCGCCATAGGTAATCGTCACGGTGCTGGCGCCTCCACCAAGTTCGCTTTCGGCAAGGCCATGGCCGGGTACCGCAACGTTACCGTCGATCGTTACCGGTTCGTTGCCAGGAGTCCAAACGGTAATGAAGGCACTACCGGCCAGCGCACACACGCCCGGCTCGGTGTTTATCGTACAGAGCGCTGCCGCAAGAGCACAGTCGACCGCATTGCCGCCGTTCGCGGCTATCTCGCGCGCGGCTTCGGCGGCGAGTGCTGAAGTCGTAGCGATGGCTACCTTGGTCAATGGACTCTCTCAGGCGGCTTTGCCACCATCGGGTGGATGGATCAAAAGTGAATAACGGAACGAATGCTCTTGCCTTCGTGCATGAGATCAAACGCCCGGTTTATGTCCTCAAGGGGCATCGTATATGTAATGAACTCGTCGATCTTGATCTCACCGTCCATGTACTGCTCGACCATGCCGGGCAATTGCGAACGGCCTTTGCAGCCTCCAAATGCCGTGCCACGCCAGACCCGGCCGGTTACGAGTTGGAACGGACGGGTGGATATTTCCTTGCCCGAGCCAGCAACGCCAACAATCGTTGATTCACCCCAGCCCTTGTGACAGCACTCGAGAGCGGCACGCATCAGATCGACGTTGCCGACGCACTCGAACGAGTAATCGACGCCGCCGTCTGTCAGATCAACGATGACGTCCTGGATGGGAGCCGGGTGATCCTTGGGGTTAACGGTATCCGTTGCGCCAAGTTGTGTGGCGAGTTCAAATTTGTCTGTGTTGATATCAATGGCAATAATGCGGCCGGCCTTGGCCATCACGGCACCCTGAATGGCGCTCAGGCCTACACCACCGAGCCCAAATACGGCGACTGTCGCACCCGGCTCAACCTTTGCGGTGTTTAACACGGCGCCGATACCTGTCGTGATACCACAGCCCAGCAGACAGATTTTCTCGAGCGGCGCTTCTTGCCTGACTTTGGCAACCGAGATTTCCGGCAGCACGGTGTACTCGCTAAACGTGGATGTGCCCATGTAGTGGTATATCGTCTTGCCGTTCATCGAAAACCGCGAGGTTCCATCCGGCATCACGCCCTGACCCTGCGTTGCGCGAATTGCCTGACAAAGATTGGTCTTTCCCGACGTGCAAAAATTGCACTCGCCGCATTCGGGCGTGTACAGCGGAATGACATGGTCGCCGACCTTGACGGAGCTAACGCCTTCGCCGACTTCCTCGACGATTGCTCCACCTTCGTGGCCAAGCACTGCCGGAAAAATGCCTTCAGGATCTTCGCCGGATAAGGTAAATGCATCGGTGTGGCAAACGCCAGTTGCGACATTGCGGAGTAGTATTTCGCCTGCCTTTGGTCCATCAAGATCAATGGACTCGATCTCAAGCGGCTTGCCAGCTTCCCAGGCGACTGCGGCGCGCGTTTTCATCGTTTTATGCTCCACTAAGCGTCGGTGTTGACCCTGACGGCGATATTCGCACGATTGCAGCGTGGCGGACAACGTGTCCCGGCTTGCTCCGCATTGCAAGTCTCCTGTAAAAAAGAGTTCCTCACGTGCGTTTTGGAAAAAGAATAGTCTAATGAGTCTTGATGATCTTCGAAAAGAATTATCCGCTGTTGACAAACGGTTTGTAGGCTTGATCGCGGAGCGCCAGCGAATCGTTGCGGAAATTGGTCGCAACAAGCAAACCAGCGGCCGTGGAACGCGTGACTACGCGCGAGAAAAAGACGTGCTCGATATGGGGCGCGCACAGGCCAGTGAACTGGGTATCGACCCGAACCTCGCCGAAGGCATCCTGAGGCAGTTGATTCAATCGTCTCTGGCGAACCAGGAGCGCGAACGAGTGATTGCGGAGGGTGCCGGGGACGGCCAGCGCGTTCTCATTATCGGTGGCGCGGGCAAGATGGGCGGTTGGTTCGCCGATTTCTTTTCGTCACAGGGGTTCGCGACGACTATCGCGGATCCGGGGCGTGAAGATGGGCCAGGTTACTTCAAAGACTGGACGGATGCGGGAGTCGACTACGATGTCATCGTTGTTGCAGCACCGCTCGCGGTGTCCGGTAGAATTTTGGCGCAGCTTGCCGTTCTCAAACCAAAGGGCCTTGTTTTCGATATCGGTTCCCTTAAGTCACCGCTCATCGATGGCTTGCAGGAACTGCACAGAGCGGGGTGTCGCGTTACGTCTTTACACCCGATGTACGGTCCGGACACGCGATTGCTGTCAGGGCACCACCTGATCTTCTGCGAAGTGGGATCCAGCAAAGCGACTGAAGATGCCAAGGCGCTGTTTCGATCTACGATGGTTGAGCCGCTCGATATGGGGCTGGAAGATCACGACCGTCTTATCGCATACGTTCTCGGCTTGTCACACGCGCTTAATATTGCGTTCTTTACGGCGCTCGCCGAAAGCGGCGAGGCAGCGCCGAAGCTCGCCAAAATGTCGTCGACAACATTTGATTCCCAACTCCTGGTGTCCGAAGCTGTCGCGCGAGACAACCCGCATCTGTATTTCGAGATTCAGCACCTCAATAAATTCGGCCTTGATCCGCTGGATGCACTTTGCGATGCATCGCGGCGTATTCGAGACCTCGTCGCTAATGGTAACGAAAGCGGTTTCGTTGAACTGATGCAAAACGGCCGCAGCTACATGGACATGCGCGGCTAAGCGATGTCACTGACAGATGAGATGGCCGCAAAACTGGCGCTGGCTGAGCGACAGCTGGAGGCTCTGACCACCGAGGTCGCGCGCAACGATGACAAAATGCGCCGATCCCAACAGCGAGAATTGCGGCTGTTGCAGGCTGACGATCTTGGCTCGTTAATCGGAGAAATGCTGCTGGGACTTCGTGCCAGCTATGGTCTTGAGTATGTCAGCGTTGTCTTGTGCGACCCCGATCACGACATTCGTCACCTGCTGCTGGCCGCCGGTACACCGGTAGAGGGATTCGAAAACCTAGTTATGGTCGAATCGATGGCAGGTATTGCGCCCCAGTATGTCGCCCTGAGGCAGCCCTGGCTCGGCGCGTACTCTGCCTGTGACCACCAACTGATTTGCCCTGGGGCGTTCGCACTCGCGAGTATTGCGATGATCCCGCTAGCGCACCGGCACCAGTTGATCGGCAGCATCAACCTGGGGAGCAGAGATGAGGAGCGATTCACGCGAGCGCATGCAGCTGATTTCCTCGCACACCTCGGAATTATTGCGTCCTTTTGTATTGAGAATGAGATCAACCGAGCTCGTTTGCTTCGCAGTGGATTCACTGACGTACTAACCGGATGGCACAACCGCCGTTACCTGCAGGTGCGTATCAAAGAGGAATTAGCCCGATCCCGGCGTGAGCAATGTCATCTCGCTTGCCTGATGCTGGACATTGATCATTTCAAGCGCGTAAACGACACCTGGGGACATGCTGCGGGTGATGCCGTTCTCCAGGAGTTCGCAAATCGCATTGACGCTGAGATTCGCGCCAACGATGTTGCCGCGCGTTATGGAGGTGAAGAGTTTGTCGTGCTGCTCCCGGATACTGACATTGCTTCGGCGACCTTGCTTGCCGAGCGTATCCATAAGGCGGTTTCGCGAGAAGCGTACGAATTGCCGGGCGGAGACTCTGTAAACATTACGGCGTCTATTGGTATCGCCGGCGTGTGCCCCGACCCGAAAGCTGACGACCTGAAAACGATTGGCGATTCGCTGCTGGCGCGTGCTGATGTGGCGCTCTATCGTGCGAAATCCGGTGGCAGGGATCAGATCGCCGTCGATGCGGGGTGACAACTGCGCAGTCTCAATAGCCGCTCAAGGTCAGATCAGGCGGGCTGGCGTGGCTCGCGGCTACGTCCCATCAACAGCAAGAACAGCGGTACTCCGATCATTGCGGTTAGTGCACCGACAGGCAGCTGCCGCGGTGCTATCACTGTCCTGGCCATCGTATCGGCGATCACGAGCAAGATTCCGCCTGCCAGAGCTGATGCAGGAACCACGATGCGGTGATCACTGCCGGCTACCAGCCGCACAAGGTGTGGCACGACAAGGCCAACAAAACCAATCACACCAACTGTTGTGACCGCCAACGCGGTTGCCAGCGAGGCCGCGGCGAAAACCAGGTAACGAAAGCCCACAACAGGCATGCCGACAATGGCCGCCTGCAATTCGCCGCGTGAGAGGACATTCAGGTGACGAGCCGCGAGCGTGCTGGCGAAAACCAGAAATACGAGCGCCGAGAAACAACGCCACGGATCGAACGCGAAGCTCAAATCACCCATGAGCCAGAACAGCATGCCGCGCAGGTTCTGGTCGGGGCTCAGGGCGAGCATCAATGTGGTCACAGCACTGAACCCCGCTGCCAGTACCACGCCGGTTAACAGCAATCGTGCCGGTGCCCAACTGCCTGTGCCATGGGCAATTGAAAACACCAGCAGCGTGGCGGCCATCGCGCCGCCAAAAGCCGCAACATCGACGAAGAGACTACCCAATCCGAGAAGCATTGCCGCCAGCGCAGCAACTGCCGCGCCGCCTGAGCTGCCAAGTATGTAAGGTTCTGCAAGCGGGTTCCTGAGCAACACCTGCATCAGGACACCGGCGATAGCCAGAAGGCCGCCCACAGAGAAGGCAGTCAGTGCGCGCGGCAGCCGCAGATCCAGAATCAGGGAGTTTGTTTTTTCCGATGCTGTACCGGCCAGGGCGCCAAGGGTCTCGCCAAAACTGGTGTCGGCGCTACCACAGGACAGTGCCACGAAAAACGTGGCGACGGTGAGGCTGACCAGGCCGGTGAACAGTAATGCTGGGCGTCTGGCGATCAATACGAGTCTCATCATGCAAGGAGTCAATGACAATGCCCACATTTGGTGTAAAGTTAAAGGTAGTTAGAGTTTTTGTATCGGTTGCAATGAGCAACGACTGGATAGACGCAGAAGGGTTCCGTGCGAACGTCGGCATCATTCTTGCGAACACGGACGGCAAGGTACTGCTCGCCGGTCGCGTGGGCAGCAAGGGCTGGCAGTTTCCGCAAGGCGGGGTATTGCGTGGCGAAGATCCCGAGGAAGCGATGTACCGCGAGCTCCGTGAGGAGGTCGGCCTCGAGCGCGCCGACGTCGAATTACTCGGCGTAACGGCGGACTGGCTACATTATCGCCTTCCAGGCAAATATATTCGCCGTAATAGCAAACCCCTATGTATTGGCCAAAAACAGCGTTGGTTCATGCTGCGCCTCCTAACCTCGGTCGAAAACCTGCGTTTTGACCTCGGCGAGCAGCCGGAATTTGATCGTGCGCGCTGGGTGAATTTCTGGCGACCTGTCAACGAAGTAATCTATTTCAAGCGACGCGTTTACGCGCGGGCGCTCTACGAACTGGGATCGACGGTTTACCCGCAGGGCCTGCCGCCACAGCCGCGCTGGTGGCCAAAGCGCTGGCGCACGGCATTCGAAAAGGACATCGTCTCCGCCAAACCGTGACGTGCCGCACTTCTCTCGGGTCGGGGCACCGCGTAACATAACGTCTTTGATCTGAGCGAAGAACTCCGTGGCCAGACATTCACCATTACAGCTACATAGCCGAGGACGCGTCTTTATGGTGCGCGTCTTTTTGCTGGTGCTAATTGTTGTTTTTGGCTACCTGGTTTTCGAATCTGGCCGAATTCAGGCCAACTACAACATCGTGGATGCTGCTGCAGAGCGGCGGAGCTTCGAGGACAGAATAAAAGGCCTGCAAGCTGAAATCGTCGCGCTGAAAGAGCAGGTAGTGCTGCTTGAAACGCACCGTGAAATTGACAAGGAAGCCTACAAGGACGTCGAAACGAGCCTGATGACATTGCAAGCGAAGATTCAGGAGCAAACTGATGCCGTCGCCTTTTACCGGGGCATCGTGTCGCCAGCGGATGGTGCTGCAGGATTGCGAGTGCAGGACCTCAGGCTGACGCGGGGCTCGGTTGAGCGTGCCTACAATGTTCGCCTGGTTCTATTACAATCCCTCAAACACGATCGAAAGGTGAGTGGCGACGTTAAATTGACGGTTGTCGGCGATCAGGGCGGAGCAGAGGCTAGAATCGAATTCGCCCAACTACTGCCCGCAGATGCAAGCAAGAGCTGGCCATTCTCGTTTCGTTACTTTCAGGACTTTGATCGCGAAATTATTCTTCCGGACGGGTTTACGCCGGAACGGATTAATATAGAGGTGCTTTCGAAGACACGATCTATCGATAGCATAGAAGAGACCTTCGCCTGGGAAATAAGTACGGGCTGAATCGGATTAATGCCTGCGAAGGCACGCTGGAGGACTACATGTTTGGTCGAAAACAACGCAGGCACACAGTTGTCGATACGCTGGTCGGAGCCAATACCAAGATTAGCGGGGACGTGCTTTTTGAGGGTGGCTGCCATGTTGATGGCACGGTCAACGGAAGCGTAAGTGCGGATCCGGAGAGCAATTCGGCGCTCAGCGTCAGCGAAGATGGCAACGTAGAAGGCGGTGTGACAGTACCTTATGTCGTGCTGCACGGCATTGTGCGGGGCGATGTGTTCGCTACGCAGCGCGTTGAACTTGGGTCCACGGCGCGCGTCATAGGCAATGTGTATTACAATCTTATTGAAATGGCCATTGGTGCAGAGATTAACGGTAAACTCGTGCATCAGCCCGAAGGGCAGGTACCATTGCTCGAACAAACAAGCCGTATTGACGATTCGGCCGCCGCTGGCGCCGAATCATAATCGTCCAAAGGACAGGTAAGCAGAAACATGCAGTCAGAAACATCAGCCGTGAACAATGCAACTCCTCCGCCAGCAGTAGTCTTTACAGATGCGGCGGCACACAAGGTGGGCGAGTTAATTAAGGAAGAGCAGAATGACGAGCTTAAGCTCAGAGTGTTCATTTCTGGTGGTGGTTGCTCCGGCTTTCAGTATGGCTTCACCTTCGATGAGAACATCGAAGAGGGTGACAGCGAGGTCGTTAACATGGGTGTAACGCTCGTTATCGATCCCATGAGCGTCCAGTATCTGATGGGCGCGGAAATTGACTACAAGGAAGACTTGCAGGGCGCGCAATTTATCATTCGCAATCCAAATGCGAAGACAACCTGCGGTTGTGGACAGTCCTTCACGGCCTGAGACCGCTTCCAGCTCTCCGCCCGAGGTCATCGCCGCCGTTGACCTGGGTTCCAACAGTTTTCACATGATCGTCGGCGAGCTGCGCCACGGACAGCTCGCTATTCTCGACCGCTTGCGTGAAACAGTGCGGCTGGCAGAAGGCCTGTCAGCCAGCGGTGACCTGTCGCCTGACGCTCGGGCTCGAGCCTTGGATTGCCTGTCCCGATTTGGCGAACGGTTGCGCGATATTCACGCAGGCCGTGTGCGCGCAGCAGGCACCAGCACGATTCGGCGTGCGCGAGAAGATACCGGATTCATGGCCGAAGCAGAATCCGCACTCGGGCATCCTATTGAGATCATTTCCGGTATCGAGGAAGCACGCTTGATCTACCAGGGCGTGACGCAGAGTTTGCCGCCAAACGACGGCTTACGGCTCGTGCTCGATATCGGCGGAGGCAGCACCGAGTTGATTCTCGGCCAGGGCAATGAGCCCCGCGCCCTTGAGAGCCTGCACCTTGGTTGCGTATCGATGACCGAGCGATTTTTTCCGCACGGCAAGATAACGCGCCAGGCTTTCGACAAGGCCCGCGTCGCTGCCCGACTTGAACTCAGGCCAGTAAAAGCATTTTTCAGAGATGCCGCTGACGTCGAGTCGATAGGAACATCCGGGACAATCCGTGCAACAGCGAGCGTTGCTAGCGAGCTGGGCATTGTTGATTCTCACAGCCTGACGCCGGAGTCGCTGCAACAGTTGATCGAGCGGGTGCTCACTTTCGAGAGAATCGATGACTTGTCACTGCCCGGCCTGTCAGAACGACGTGCGCAGGTTTGGCCCGGTGGGCTAGCGATTCTGACGGAGTTGCTCGGCGTATTACGCATCAATTCGTTGCAGGTCTCCGATGGCGCACTCAGGGAAGGATTGCTGTACGACTTGCTGGGGCGGTTGACGCACGAAGACGCCCGCGAGAGGAGCGTTCGTGCGATGGCAGCTCGGTATCAAGTGGACGATGCGCAGGCCAAACGCGTTGCTGCTACTGCGGACACATTACTCAAGCAGTGTGTGGCAGGTTGGCAACTTGAGATGCCGTTCAGCAAGGACATGCTCGACTGGTCGGCGCGGTTGCACGAGATTGGTCTCGATATTTCACACGATGGCTTTCAACGTCATGGCGCCTATATCGCTGAGCATGCGGACTTACCGGGGTTCCCTAGGGCTGAGCAACGTTTTCTTGCGTTCCTTATAGGTAGTCAACGTGACTCGATCGTCAAACCCTCCATAAACCGGCTGCCGCAAAACTGGCGGGCCACGGCGTTGCGACTCGCTATGATCTTGCGACTCGCAGTGTTGTTGAACCGAAGTCGCAGCATGGTGGAAATGCCATCGATTGAACTGCTGGTAGACGGCTATTCCATGGCACTGCGTTTTGAGTCAGCGTGGTTGGAGGAAAACCCGCTGACAATCGCAGACCTGGAACGTGAGCAAGGGTATCTGCAAGACGTAGGCTACGAGCTTACCTTTAGCTAGGCGCGGCAAGCGTCTCGAGAAATACGGTCTGGGCTGATACTGGCTCGTCCTGACCAGGGCTTAGTCTCTCGTAACTGCCATCACCGTGCAGTGTCCACGCCTGGCAATTGTCGGCGAGAAACAGCTCCAGATCGCCACGAATCTGATCCTTGAGTCGTTTCTGCCGAATTTCGAAACACGATTCGTTTCGACGCAGCAGGTTTCTTTCCATCCAGTCAGCGCTTGAGCAATAGAACTCCTCTTCGCCATCATTGAGGAAATAGTAGACGCGCGAATGTTCGAGGAAGCGGCCAACGATTGATCGGACATGAATGTTGTCGGAAAGCCCGGGTACACCGGGGCGCAAAGAGCAAATGCCGCGCACGATGAGGTCGATGCGAACCCCGGCTTTTGACGCTTCGTAGAGTGCATCGATAATTCCGGTCTGACTCAGCGAGTTAATCTTGGCAATGATGCGTGCCTTTTTCCCGGCCCGCGCGTTATCAGCTTCGCGACCGATTTTTGCGATCAGCGCGTCATAGAGGCTGAAAGGCGATGCCAGCATTCGAGTGAGATCGCGCGCTTCGGTTAGACTCGTTAATTGCATGAACACTTTGTGCACATCCTCGCCGAGTCGTTGGCTGCTACTCATGTACCCGTAATCTGTGTACACGTGCGTCGTCGCATGATGGTAGTTTCCGGTGCCTAGGTGTACGTAACGAATCAGCTGATCGGATTCACGTCGCACTACGAGCGTCATTTTCGCGTGAGTCTTGTAACCCACGAGCCCATACACAACGTGGGCGCCGGCCTCCTGCAGGCGGTTGGCGAGTGAAATATTGGCGGCTTCGTCAAACCTTGCCATCAACTCGATAATGATCGTAACTTCCTTGCCCGCTCTAGCCGCGTCGACAAGGTGATCAACTATCGGAGAATCCGCGCCGGTTCGATACAGCGTGATTTTTATCGCCAGCACGTCGGGATCTGAGGATGCCGATCTGATGAAATCAATCGTTGGTGCGAACGACTGATAGGGGTGATGCAGAAGAACGTTTTTCTTTGAAAGCAACGAAAACAGGTTCTCATCTGTTAACAGCTCTTCAGGCAGGCCTTGGGCGAAGCTCGGGTAGCGAAGCTCGGGCCGATCCTCCATGTCGCAAATGGTCGCGAGGCGATTCAGGTTCACCGGGCCGTCGACCAGGTACATATCGTGCTCAGCGAGCTTGAAGTGATCGAGCAGGAATTGCTGCAGGTCTTCCGGACATTCGTGGCTGACTTCAAGTCGCACGGCTGCACCATAGCGACTGGCTTCAAGCTGACCTTCCAGTGCCCGGACGAGGTCGCTGACTTCCTCATCGTCGACATACAGGTTGCTGTTTCGAGTAACACGAAACTGGTAGCAACCATCGACCGCGAGGCCCTGAAACAGCTCGTTGACATGTACGCGAATAATCGATGAGAGAAACACAAAACTCTGGCAATCGGGTTTGCTCAGGTGCTCGGGCAACTGAATAATTCGTGGCAATGATCTCGGAGCCTGCACCATGCCGCGGTGTCGGCGCCGGCCGAATGCGTCTTTGCCGTGCAACCGAACTATGAAGTTAAGGCTCTTGTTCAGGACACGCGGGAAAGGCCGTGACGGATCAAACGTCAGTGGCGTTAATACGGGTACAACCTGATGAAGAAAATAGTCCTTGAGCCACTCTTGCTGCTCATCATTCCATTCCTCACTCTGCAGAAACTGAACGCCGGCCTGCGTGAGTTCGCTAAACAAGGTTTTGTTCAACAAATCATATTGTTGTTCTACGACACCGATCATGCCAATTCGAAGGGCATCAAATAATTCTTGCGCCGAGAGTTTTTCCGGCCCTTGTGCAGGCGCGCCTATTTCAATTCGCTGTTTCAGCGCAGCGACGCGAATCTCGAAAAACTCATCAAGGTTGGTGCAAGTGATGCACAAGAACCTCAATCTCTCAAGCAGCGGTATGCTTGGGTCTTGTGCCTGCGCGAATACCCGCTTGTTGAACTCAAATTGACTGAGTTCGCGGTTGATGTACAAATCGGTAGTGCTCATTTTAATCCGCCGGAAATATGGCACCTAAAACGGCCGCACGTTGCGCACCCGTTGCGGCCGGAAGATTGCCATCAAGGCCGTCCATGGTGCGCATCGCCAGCCATGCAAATGCCGCAGCTTCAACCCAATCCGGATCGAGACCGACGGCGGCGGTCGAGTTTACCTGACTATGCGGGAGTGCTGCCTGCAATCGCATCATTAGTTCGGTGTTGTGAGCGCCACCGCCGCAGACAAACACCTCAGAGGTATCGACTGCGAAACTCTGAATCGCTGTGGTAACACTCCGGACGGTCAGTGCGCAAAGAGTTGCTTGCACATCTGCAGGCGCAATGCCTGCAATTCCCGCTGTCTCGAGCCATTCGAGGTTGAAGTATTCGAATCCCGTGCTCTTGGGTGGTGCCGCCTGGAAATACGGGTCGGCGAGGAGACGGGACAAGAGTTTGTCATCGATAGCCCCTTGCGCCGCCCAGCTACCATCGCGGTCAAATGGTTCCGCGCGATTCTTGTTGATCCAGGCGTCGAGCAAGGTATTACCGAGACCAGTGTCGAATCCGGATGACGGCCGGCCATCGGCCGGGAGAATTGTGATATTGGCAATACCGCCGATGTTCAGAATGACTTTGTTGGATCCGGCTTGACGATATAACCACTCGTGAAACAGCGGCGTGAGCGGAGCGCCCTGACCACCAAGGGCCAGGTCTGCGCGGCGGAAATCGGCAACCGTTGTGATGCCGATGCCCTTTGCAATAATGGTCGGGTCGCCGACCTGGATCGTAAACGGGTGGTCAGCGTCGGGCTGGTGTCGCAACGTTTGGCCGTGGCTACCGACGGCTGTGATCTGGTCGGCAGCGATTTGCGCGTCGGCGAGCAAGGTCAGTGCCGCGTCCCGAAAACATTCACCCGTCCAGTGATCCAGTTGTCCGGTTTCGTCGATCGTGCATCGATCCGGATTACGTATAGCGGCAATCAGCCGGTTGCGAAGTTCTAACGGGTAGGGATGTGCATGTGTTGCGTGGACCTCGACTGACCCGTCTCCAAAACTCACGAGTGCGGCATCAATGCCGTCCATGCTGGTGCCCGAATTCAGGCCGATGTAGTAGTGCCCCATAGCCGTCGATGCCAGCTGATCAATTCGTGCGGGAAGCGGTGGCTAGTTGCGTGTTCTTAAACTGCTCGAGTTCCTCAAGGAGGGGCGCCGCAGTTGCGAGAAAGCGCTGCCGATATTCGCTGGCGATTGGGTCAGCCTGAGGAAGCTTGACGGTTCTCGGATTGCGATGCACACCGTTTAGCCTGTACTCGTAGTGCAAGTGCACTCCGGTAACGAGCCCTGTCTTACCGACAAAACCAACGGTCTGACCCTGCCGCACGCGTGCGCCAAGACGTGCCTTTGCGGCGAAATTCGACATATGCGCGTACAGCGTAGTGATGTTGCCACCATGCTGCAGTATGACCACCTTGCCATAGCCCGATTTCACGCCGCGGAAAATTACCTTGCCATCTCCGGCTGCCTTGATCGGCGTGCCGCGTGGTGCGGCGTAGTCAACACCGCGATGCGGGCGAACAGTCTTGAGCACAGGGTGACGGCGGTTGGGGTTAAATGACGAGCTGACGCGAAAATCTACGGGAGAGCGGAGAAAGGCCTTGCGAACGCTGTGTCCATCGGGACTGAAATAGTCGGAACGGCCCGAGTCGTCGATAAATCGTATCGCCTGACTGCTACGGCCATTGTTGTTGAACTCGGCGACCACAATTTCTCCATCGGTCACGAACTCGCCGTCCTGCCAGATCTCCTCATATTGCACGTAGTAGTTATCGCCGCTGCGGATGTCGAGGATAAAGTCGACGTCCCAGGCGAAGATTCCGGCAATGTTCATGATGACCTTGTCAGATAACCCGGCCGCCGCAGCGCTTTCATACAATGAGTTTTCGATGACACCGTAGGCGTGCCGTTTGCGCTTCTCTATAGGTCGTTCGATCAGCTCGGCGGTAAACCCGGACTCCACACGCTCGACCTGAAGCGCGCTCGTCAGGTTCAATGCTGAGTACATGCGGACGACCTGACCCTCGTCATGGGTAATTTCGAATACGTCGCCGGGCTTGATCCTGCGGAACTGTTTCCCGGCTTCATCGAGTCGCGCGATCGTTGCCAGGTGCCCAATATCGAGTTGATGTTTGCGAAACAGTTGATCGAGGGTATCGCCCGATTGAATGGTCAATGTCAGGGTTTCGTATTCGGGTTCCAGTGCCCATACCAATGGCTCACCGGTATAGACGGCAGGCTCAGCAACAAGCTCTGGTGTGCTGCCGTCGGTGTCATCGCTGGCGGTCATCGTCGGTGTTGTCGGAGCAGGTGGTTTGTCCGTCGACACGTCGATGAACGAGATAAAAGCGAGAACTAATAACGGGATTCCAAGTCCGACAACAAACCACTGCAGTGCCTTGGATTTCGCCGGCGATCTTGTCACCGCAGGTTTGTAATCGTGAAGTAGTGGGCTGACTGGACGGTGCAAGCCGGGGTCCCCTCGAGTCGAGATGTCGCTACTCTACCGTGACGACTCCGGCAGGTCAAAGAAAAGTGTTATAAGTCAGGGTGTTAAACAGTTTTCCCATACAACGTCAACTATGGGCTTTCATCGTTCGCCGAGAATGCTACAGTTCCGCTGCCATCACTGAGAACCAACACGCAGGTTATGACGAAAATTAAAGAACAATTGCAGGAACTTGAACGCGGTACGGATGAGGTGCTGCCGGAAAACGGTCTTGAAGCCAAATTGAAGCTCGGCCGCCCACTTGTCATCAAAGCCGGATTCGACCCGACGGCCCCCGACCTGCATATCGGGCACACCGTACTTATTAACAAGATGCGGCAGTTTCAGGAGTACGGCCACGAGGTTGTGTTCCTGATTGGTGACTTCACGGGCATGATCGGCGATCCGTCCGGCAAGAACGCAACGCGGCCAGCGTTGTCGCCTGAGCAGATTCAGGCAAATGCGGCGACCTACGAGGCGCAGATTTTCAAGATCCTCGACGAGAAGACGACGCGTATCGAGTTCAACTCCAGCTGGATGGGAGGCATGGACGCGGCAGGCCTCATTAAGCTGTCATCGCATCACACCGTTGCCCGCATGCTGGAGCGCGATGATTTCAACAAGCGGTATACGGGTGGTCAGTCGATCTCTGTCCACGAATTTCTTTATCCGATTGTGCAGGGCTATGACTCTGTTGCACTGAAGGCCGACGTCGAACTCGGCGGCACGGATCAAAAATTTAATCTACTGGTCGGGCGGCAATTGCAGCAGGATTTCGGACAGGAACAGCAAATCGTGCTGACGATGCCGTTACTCGAGGGTCTTGATGGTGTGCAGAAAATGTCGAAATCGCTCGGCAACTACATCGGCATAACTGATTCGGCCAATGAGATGTTTGGCAAAATCATGTCGATCTCGGACGTGCTCATGTGGAGGTACTTCGAACTCCTGTCGTTTAGAACACTCGAAGATATTGCGGATGTGAAGCAACGGGTTAACGATGGCATGAATCCACGGGACGCGAAATTTGAGCTCGCATTGGAGCTTGTTGAACGTTTCCATGATGCCAATGCTGCTGGCGCTGCGAAAGACGAGTTCGTCGCGCGCTTTCAGCAGGGGGCAATGCCTGACGAAATTCCGGAACTTCAGTTGGCGAGCAAAGACGGCAAACTTGGCATTGCACATTTATTGAAAGACGCAGGGCTGGTCAGTAGCACTTCGGATGCCTTGAGGATGATCAAGCAGGGGGCGGTTCGAATCGACGGAGAGCGTGTTGAAGATCGCTCACTCGAGATCGCATCCGGTAGTACAAATATTTTTCAGGTCGGCAAGCGCAGGTTCGCGCGGGTAAGCCTGACCTAGTCGGATTTCGGGAAGCCATGATAAAGGTAAGGCACTTACTGTTATTGCTCGTAGTGACCGGCAGCTGGTCAGCGCCGGGCTGGGCTAGTGACGCCGAGGAAGAAGAGGCTGCCAGGCAGCAAGCGTTTCAATCCGGTGTGCAAAGAAT
>Ga0224512_10000657_pt1 | contig 35682 bp, 48 predicted proteins | sample SF_May12_sed_USG_4_FD_169103 | JGI IMG/M metagenome (GOLD analysis project Ga0224512, IMG submission 169103) | Sediment microbial communities from San Francisco Bay, California, United States - SF_May12_sed_USGS_13 | ecosystem: Environmental > Aquatic > Marine > Sediment | place: USA... | reverse complement strand
GTCAATTCCATTACAGGAGTATGAAATTTTTGTAGATCCAATAATTGACAAGCAGAATCTATTTGATATTGGTCGGGTTACAATTCAAAATACTGGCTCAAAACCGCTAACAAACATTCATGTTAATTTTGGAGATGGTGATACGCTAGATCTTAAAATTCTAGAACCAGGTGATAAAATTCTTCTTTCTCCCCCTTCAGATAACTCTATGGAATTTGTAATGGTAAGTGCAGATAATGAAATTTTTTCAAGCAAAGAATACAGAACTCCGCCAAAAATGGTTGGAATGATGGGCTCTTAATAACATCCGAGCAATTAAATCAAATGGGCTTTGAGGATTTTTAATGAAATTTCTTACATCAGGTAAAGTAAAAGATCTATATGAATACAATGAAGATACTCTGGTTTTCAAATTTTCAGATAGAGTCTCAGCCTTTGATGTGAAATTCAAGGAAAATATTCCCAAGAAAGGAGAAGTGCTATGTAAATTTGCTGAATTTTGGTTCAATGAATTACAAATAGATAACCACTTTGTAAAAAGACTATCAGATTCTGAAATACTTGTAAAAAAGATGACCATGCTTCCTATTGAATGTGTGGTCCGAGGTTATTTCTACGGCAGTCTTGTTAGTAGGTGGGAAAATCATCTAGTCCAACTACCGCAAGAAACTGATACAACACTTGCGGCAAAATTACCTGAACCAATTTTTGATCCTACTACAAAATCAGAACATGATATTCCAATAAATAAAGTCAAGGCCATTGAAATGAAACTAGTAACTGAAGAACAATACTGTTGGCTTGAAAAAAAATCTATTGACATTTACAAAAAGATGACGGAAATAGCTGATGCTGCAGGTTTTATTTTGGCTGACTTGAAGCTAGAATTTGGAATTTTGGATGGAAAAATTACATTGGGTGATTCTATTGGGCCTGATGAGTATAGATTATGGTCAAAAAACAACTATGCTTCTGGAAAAATTCAAGAGGCGTATGACAAACAACTACTTCGTGATTGGTTGACTGCTAACGGATATCAAAAACAATTTGAGGATGCACGAAATGCAGGAAAAGAACCTATTGCCCCTCCAATACCTGACAAAATAATCCAAAAAATGACTGACCGATATGTGACAGCGTTTGAGCGATTAACTGGTCATTCCCTCTAAATTTCTTAATTCTTTACTGTTTGTTGACTGGGAGCTAATGTTTAACTCGAATTTAATTTTAAGACATTCTTGCAGGTCCATCAACATATCCTGATTTAGACCATTTTTTGACATATGTTATTCAAATTGGTTATTTTTCATATTTCCAATAATTTTTAACGCTGTTACAATATTGACTCCATCAATATCATATTCATTGTAATGCTAACAATAAATCTAATAACAATACAATAATTATGATATTGGAATTCTATTTATTATAACAATTCAATAATTATAATAGTGGATAAAAATTAATGCGATTAGACAAAAAAATATGATACAAGGATCTTTTAGATCAGAATTAGAGGCTATTTTGTATGTCTACATTATTAGAAAAACCAATCAAAGTAAATAGAATTGTTACCACAAGTATGGAGCATGCACGTGCAATAGAAGACCCGTTACGTGCAAAAATTATGGAAATTTTATACCAGCATTCATTGTCAGCCGAACAAATTTGTAGCGAATTAAAAAAGACAGGATACAAAAAAGCATTAACAACTGTAAGACACCATTTAGAAATTCTAAAAAATTCTGGTTTGGTGGAAATTGTTAGAATTGAAGAATCTCGCGGTGCAATCACAAAATTTTACAGTACATCGACAAAACTTTTGGGATATCAAGCCCCAGATGATTTTGATTTAAAATACTCTAAAGTAATAGATAGCACTTCGATTAAAATTGAGAAAATTCTAAAAAATTTAGTTCCAAAAACTACCAAATTAAAAAAGGGTAAAACAAAAGATCCTGTAGATTATTCCCAGTATTTAGTGATGGAGATTATGAATAGAGCTGTGACTAATATATTAGAAAAAGAAGAAAAATAACTGCTTTAATTTAATTCCCCTTATTTTTCAACATGGTATGATTATTATCTAATGGGATTTTAAATTAATTATATGGATGAAAAAGTTGTTAAATTATTTCAAGATAAAAATTTGGTATTTATTGCAACTATAATGAAAGATGGATCTCCTCAATTATCCCCTGTTTGGGCAAACTATGAGGATGGATACATTTTGATAAATACAGCTGAAGGTAGAATCAAACACAAAAACATTCTAAGTGATCCACGTGTTGCAGTATCTGTTGTTTCAAATGATAATCCTCTTGACATGACGACCATCAGGGGAAAAGTAATTGAAGTGATCCCAGATTATGATTATAAACATGCCGACAAACTCACTTGGAAATATCTTGCTCGTTCACACTATCCTTTCAAACGTGAAAATGAAAAACGAATTATCCTTAAGATAAAACCTTCACATGTTTTTGTCTTGCCTGAAATGAAAATGGATGACTAGAAAATTATTATATTTCTAAATTCGAATTTAGAAATATTTTTTTTAAACAAAAAAAAATTATAGAAAAAAGTTAGTAAAAGCAGCTTATCGTCTTCTTGCTGCTCTTCTTTTTGGAGCTGCTCTTTTAGCTGCAGTTCTTCTAGGAGCTGCTCTTCTTTTTGGAGCTGCTCTTTTAGCTGCAGTTCTTCTAGGAGCTGCTCTTTTAGCTGCAGTTCTTCTAGGAGCTGCTCTTCTTTTTGGAGCTGCTTTTCTAGTAGCTACTGCTTTCTTGGCTGCACGACTTCGCTTTCTTTTAGCTGCGGCTTTAGCTGCGGCTTCTGCTTTTAGTGCTGCATTTCTTTTTCTCGTACGAGCTGCCTTTATTGCGGCTGCTGCACGTGATGCTTTAGTGGATGCCATTACTAAACGGGGCTATTCGTTGCGGTTATATGGTTAAAGTCACACATTATTGCCTCAATATTAGGAAATATTGACAATATTTTTTGCTAAAATTTTATTTTTTTTGCGATCAGCAATTTGTAATACAGATCATTGCAGTATCAACTGTTGATTGCTCTTTTAATGGGCGAATAACAATATGATATTTTTCTTGTTCATCATATGGAACATCAAACTGTGTAGTCCAACTGGTTGGTTTTCCAGGATCAAATTTGTGATTGAGTAGATCTTTTTCAGAAAATCCTCCGTAAACTGCTTCATACTTTTTATCATTTTCATCAACAAGATAAAATTGACCTCCTGATATTCTAGTAGACTCTTGACTAATATTCTCCGCATCTATCAGGATCTTCACAAAGGTGTTCTCAGGTTGGGTTTCTTTGTTTCCTGAATTGGTTCCATCAAATGTTATAAAATACTGCACGGGGCCAACTATCACTGCTTCTCCAGCATTTACTGTGATGAAATTTGTTTGATATTGGGTATATGTATACAAGGCAGCTGCCATTGAAATTACTATTGCTGCAATTACAATAACTAGTCCAATTCCTGCCAATACTGATTTTTGATAAATTTAGTATATAGTCTATGCGTAACGAAAAGGAACTTTTCTCATTTTGGGTATGTATTTGCTCAAAAAAGGGGAAGGGGATTTAGAATAAACAGCATGATGAAAACATGTAAAGAGTATGTACTTTGTATGTACTGAATATACTGTAAAATAAGAGAAATTTTTTGCAAAATACACTTGGAGAAAAAGTACACACGGAAAGATTACATGAAAATTGCAGTGATTGTGGCAATAATTGCAGTTCCATTAATAATTGCGTATGGGGCTGCAGGCTACTTTGAGGAAAATGGTACAAAATTCTGGTCTGGCTGGGATTGTGGGCAGATGACTGAATTTGCGATGACTCTAGAATTTACCAAAATAACTGATGAGCAGCAAATGCAGTATAATATGGATATGACATCCTGCTTTGAACCACGATAATTGTTGCATTTGGGCAAACACATCATTATGTAATGTTTTGTTGTAGGATTTTTGATCAAAAGCAAGGCGGTTTTTTGCTGCTTTGACTTTGGTCGAATAGGTGTCTGCATTTGTCGTAATTTTGGTGTGACAGTAAGAAAATCTTAAATGATGGATTTTATTGAATTGTACCAATGAATACAAAGACTATCTCGGGAATTTCATTAGCTGCACTTTTCGCAGTCTCAATGATTTCTACAGGCGCATATGCCGCAGTAGCTGATATGTTAGATATCAAAGAAGCATCTTCAGATGGAGAAACACATTCCATGCAAGTTGCAGAAAGACTTCAACATATCAATTCTAAAGAAGCTCCTGATCTTGTGACCTTTTGGGCTTGGGTAATTGAAACCCCTGAAGATGCACCAGAAGGAACCGCTTTAGCAGTTGATGCAATTACAATACATCATAGAATAAACGATCAAGCAGCTTTCGATGCAGTTGCATGTCCTGATGATAAAAGTCCTCAATGTCAAGCAATTAGATCATCTCCTGTTCAGGGATTCCATCCTCACAGAGCATTCTTTGATGAAAATTTCTGTGTAATTGGTTTGGAAAGTCCCAAAGCAGATTTCAGAGTCTTTAAGGATACCCTACATCTTGAAGCATCTGACTTAGCCGGAGCAGCAGCTACCGGTACTATTGGTGATATGGGATTGGATGAGGATGAGGAACCAATTTGTCCAATTGCAAATCTTGGAATCACAGAATTGGTTGATGGACCTGTAGGTCTTCCATTTGTTGAGGGCCCATAACCCTACAACTTTTTTATTTTTTACCTAAATCCTGGGGTTTAGCTTTCACGCCTAGCTAAAAAAACTAGCAACTCTTTAGCTGGGACATCAAGGTGGTTTTGTGATTGCATGTACAGGATAGGCATAGGTGTTAAACCCCCCCCAAAAATCACCAATTCCAATAAAATCACATTATGCCTATTATGACTAAAATTCAAGGGGGGTTTAGCTTCTGTGCGTAAATTTGTTTTTTTCATGGGTTTGAATTTTTTTCATAATATCGAAAACTTGGCATAATTGAAATAATATTTCATTAATCAAATATCATTTTTCTGGAAACTAATAATGAAAGAAGGTATTAAAGTTCTATTATGAATACTACTGTTACCAAATACTTCCAAAAACCTGGTCCAAAAAATTAGAAATTAATTCAAAAAACCAGTCGCCTCCCTCTCTTAATGCCGAAAAAGCATTGGTTGCAGGTTCGAACGTTTTGTTAACATCCGTTTCATTGATAATGTTTTGTCCCTTTTCACTGAAATTAAAGTGAGGCATATTGGTCTGTAAAAAATATTCTTTCATTTGGACATTTTAGGCATTTTTTAGATTTTATAATTTGTATGTATTTAATGGAACACTAGGGAACTTGTGCCTATAATTTTTTAAAAGGTTTTTAAAAGAAATCTCGCAGTTTTTTCATGCATTTGTGAAACTCTATCTACTGCTTCAAAAAGAGTTTGCTGGTTAATGTCAATTTTATCATCCAAGATTACGTAAACTCCAATTTTCTGTTTTCCATCCTCTTCTATAATTTTATGAATGGCCTGAATAGAGTAACAATAATCTCCAATTTTTTTCTCAAACCTCTCCTTTTCCTCTTGGTTAAAGCCTAAAAATCTGGCAATTTGATTATTTTTCATAATTACCTTAGATCCGATTACAATAATGCCTGGTTGTTTTTTGGGTTCAAATATTTCTACTGGAACCCCTTCTTTTCCGGCATGTTTTACCATGATATGGAAAGAATTTTCTGAATTTTTAATAAATTCAAAAGAATGACTTTCATGAATCAACCATCTCTCTATACTGTCTTTCATCCTGTTACTACTCATACATTCCCTCTCTTATGGTACTATATTATCCTAAATTGATACTAAAGTTACAGTGCTCAATTTCTAATATTTCTAATTTCGAGTTTAGAAATACTATATATCTACAATAGTACTCTTGAACTTTTAAAATAAATCAAAACACCACTAGACATTGATGTTAAATCCTTGTTCAAATTCAGGAACCTGTGTTAATATCAAAATATTTAATATTAATCCAATTATTCCTAGAATAATTCCTAAATAAAGACAGTTTTTTGCCTTTTTAGGGTCATCTTGCCGTAAAATAAAAAAAGCGATAATCCCGCCAATTAATCCTAGAAATATTGGTAATAGAAACCAAAAATTACTTCTAGTTTTTTCTGGATACATAATATTTTCTATTTTAATTGGCAATAAAATATATTCTTATTTTAGTTAGAATTTTTTTTATGGATTTGGGTAATCTCTATTTCTACCGTTTCAAGAGGATCCTCGACCTGATTTCTTTTAATTGAAAACATTTTTGGTTTCTCAAAATCTTTTGTGCAGTCTGGACATGCATACACCAAGACTCTGTGTTCATTAGGGGCTTTTGGATTTGATAGCCTTGGATAATATACCAATCTTGCCCCGCAATCAACACAATATCTGTTAGCCCTTTTAATTCTGGCCAATGTAATCCTCCTGCATTATTTGTAATATGCGATCATCTATTAGATCTATCCAGTCTAATTGAGTACACTAAATTGTTGGATTCGATCTATGTTTCTAATTTCGAGTTTAGAAATATTATTAAATTTTAAAATAAAGAGGAAAATAAAATGTTTCAAATCTCGAATTTGGAAATATTAGGCGCCGCCCACCAGACTTGAACTGGCGACCGTCCGATTAACAGTCGGATGCTCTACCACGCTGAGCTAGGGCGGCAACATGTTTGTACCTTGGTAAAAGTGATTTAATCCTTGCTACGATTGAATTTAGATGGAGAACCTTAAATCGTCTTAATTGAACTTTGCAAAAAAATCTTTAATTTCAATTGAATAATTTTCAACCAGTTCAATTATCTCAAGATGTTCCTCCCCAGTGGGTTCTCTCTTGTGTATAATTTGGAAAGCACTGAGTGCTGATCCTACCATCTCACCTACAAAAAAACCACACAAAAAATCTCCTACACTTTTACAGTTCCATACTTGTCCAACTCTAGGAGATGCGCCAGATGCTTTGTACAAGTCTAACGTTTCTTTAATTAATTGTATAGTTTGTTGCTGAAATTCTGAATCTAAAGTCATGGGTGTTTTTTTCTCAATATATTAAAAAAACTATTTTTCAATACCTTTTTTCTTCTCATAGATATAAATTCCATCCAGGAAAACCCTATGATCTTTATTTTTTACTTTGGTTGTTAATGCTATATTTGCAGCAGTTTGAGTTATGTCTGTCCAAACTTCGCCGGTTAAAATAACATCTTCTCCTTTTGGAACTACTTTGGTATTACCAACAATGTGTGTTGTTCGAGGTGCTCTCTCCCCTTGGAAGTTTTCTATTGAAATAATTTTATCCTTTACCTTGACGGTAACAGGAAAATGGGCATAGACTACTTTCATTTTAATCGTGTATCCTTCGGTCAAACCTTCGAAAATATTTTTGATTAAGGAGCGTGCAGTATGCAATATAGAATAATCGCTTTTTCTTTTTCCTTGTGCTTTGAGCGTTATTTTGTCTTCATTGACTATAACATTTACCGGTATTTTTCTAAAGCTTTTAAATGTCATACCTAATGGACCATGAAATTGCATCATGTGTTTTTTCATTGTAATTTTAATTCCTTCAGGAATTTCTAAAATTTCTTGGAATTGATCTGGTTTAGTAGACATATCCGATTAAAAATCCTCCAAGTTCTTTTGATACTGCTTCATGATGTGACATAACTCCTTGATTAGTTGTAACTACTAACATGCCTCTATTGTATGCTGGTAGATATTGTTGTTCCCAAGAATTGTATGCGTCTTTTTTTACTTTAAATCTTGGTGAAATTGCTCCACATTTTGTAATTTTTGCTAATAATTTTATTTTAAATTTACCCCCTCTTTTATCATCTATATGTTCAAATTCTCCAATGTAACCATTTTTTTGTAAGGATTTAAGAACTTCAATTCCTAATTTTGAAGTTGGAAGAATAATGCAATCAGTATTTCTTCTTGCCTCATTATTGTAAAGGGTGACAAATAGATTGGCTAAGATGTTTGTTGCTGGCATTTTTATCACTGGTTTTTCCTAAATCCTAACGACACTGCTACTTCTCTGAAACATCGCCTGCACAACATAAGATCATATTTTTGAATAACTGCAGTATAATCTCCGCACCTTTTACACCATCTGGAACCCCTTCCAAAGTCATGTTTTTTTCTTCCTGTAAACTCATATGATCTATCTTTGGCCATTATGCTACGGTCACTCCAAACTCTTTGATTAGATAATCTTTTGCTTCATCAGATTTTATTACATGCTTTTTACCGACTCTAGCTTTGTGTTTACTTCTTACCCTGATGTTATATCCTGGACGTGCTAAGGTAACAGATATTCCTAAACCTAAAATTCCAATTTTAGGATCGTATTTTACTCCTGGAATATCTATGTGTTCATTTATTCCAAATGAATAGTTTCCAAAATTATCAAACGATTTTCCCTTAACTTGATTTCCTTTTGCTTCTAAAAGACGTTTTAATAATTCCTTTGCATCTTCTCCTCTAACTGTAACTGCAACTCCAATTGGTTCTCCTTTTCTTATTCCCCAATCTCTTTGTGTTTCTTTTGCCTCTCTTGATGATGGTGTTTTTCCAGAAATTTGACTGAGTGCTTTTTTTGCAACCTCAATTACGTCCCCTGATTTGCCTAAACCCATGTTTAGAACAACCTTGTCTAGGAAAATTTTTTTCATTGGATTTTCTTGAGTTTGAGACATAGTATCACTTTATTTTAATTACTGGTTCCTCTTTTCCTATCACCATTACGACATCTGAGGGAATTTCGATTTTTCTTTCCTCAAGAGCTAAAAGAACTCGTTTTGGAAGAATGAATGTTCCTTCTTCAATTGCCTCTATTTGGCCGATTTCACCTGCGTTTACTCCACGCGTAACTAGAACATGCACATTTTTTTCTAATTTTAACACTTCAAGAATTTTTACTTCAGGAATTTGTATTAAACAACTATCATTTACGTCGACTTGAATGTCTGAAATTACAGAACGTCCGTCATGGAATCCTATTTGGGTTTTCCCATTTTTTATAGTTGTTTTACTCTTTACTCTAACAATTTTTTTGCCTTTTTCAGAATCATTAATTATTACTGGTTTTAGAATTTTGCCACCGGTAGGAACAAGTCTGTAGATATCTGGAACATCTTGTAATTCTACAACATCCATTAAACCTATTGCATGGTGAAGGGATTTTCTAACAATTCCGTCAATCTTCACTCTTCCGCTATATATGGCAGTCTTTGCCTCTCTGAGGGTACTTACAATTTTTAATGTGTCTCTTAAGAAAACTGCCGTTGGGATAGAGGCTTCTTTTTTATGGGGTCCTGGTTTTACCGTAACTACAAATCTTTTATTTTTTCTATTTATTCCCCAAAACTGAGGTGCCATTTGTCTTTTGAGTTTTTTACTTCCAGATATGCTTACCATTATTTCTCACTGTCCTTTTGTTTTATTTTTTCTACTTTTGTTTCTTTCTTTACTGGTTCAGTATCAACTTTTTTTGTTTTTTCGACTATTGTCTCTTTGGAATTTTCATTTTTCTTTGGTGATGGTTTTTTCCCCTCTAGTTTTGATATTCTCCATTTATCATCAGAGTTTAGACCTGTAACTATAACATTAGAAGAATGAACAAAGACATCGAACTTGTCTCCTTTGGTTTTTTCTTTTTTTACGCCTTCAATAGATATGCTACTTTTTTGAACAGAAATTTTTGCAATCTTTCCATCTACTCCCTTAAACTCTCCTCTGACAATTTTTATATTATCTCCTTCCACCACTCTAATGCTTTTTTTAGTATATTTTTTTTGGAGTTCCTTTGATAATGGGCTTGAAATCTGTTTACTTTTAGTAACGTGTGATGCACTATAAATTAACTTGTTTCTCATTTTTGTTGGTTTCATTTTATACCACCATTGATGCCAAGTTAGCTACTCTTGGCCATTTCTCCGAAGCTTCTGCTGCAACTGGTCCTTTGATGTCGGTTCCTTTCACCTCTCCTTCTGGAGTTATTAAAACGGCAGCATTGTCTTCAAAACATACTCTAACACCGTTTAATCTTCTTACTGCATATTTTTGTCTAATTATCACTGCACCAAATACTTGCTTTCTAAGTTCGGCTGGACCCTTTTTAACAACAACATTACAAAAATCTCCTACCCCTCCTGCTGGAAGTCTTGATACTCTTGTTTTGTATTTTGTTACGTTAATTACTTCTAAAATTTTTGCTCCTGTATTATCTGCACAAACAATGTTTGCCCCTACTGGAATTACTCTAGTTACATAGGGACGGAATTCTGCAACACCTTTACCTGCTTGTTTTGCCATTATGTTTTAACCTCAACTACAACATATGATACTGATTTTGCAATTGGTCTGCATTCTGCAGTTAACACATGATCACCCATTACGACCTCGATACATGCAGGAACATGTGCGTGAATTGTATTTGTACTCCTTGCATATCTTTTAAATTTACTAAAATATACTGGTGCTTCCTTTTGAAGTGTAATGGTTTGCTTTGCTTTGTCACCTGTTACTTTACCGTCAAATAATTTACCGCGAATGGCGAGTCTACCATGAAATGGACAGTGAACATCGTTACACTCTTTGGCAGGGGACTTTACATTCAAACCAATATTTTGAGTCAAGGCTTGTCTCCTATTCTATCAAAAGGTCTTTTCTGAATTTTTGAACCATTCACAATTAATCGCTGCTCATTTAAGCTGAATTTCCACATGGTTCGTGCCTTTGGGATTAGTTTTATTCCTTTTTTGGTGTTTAATTTAAACATGGATTTTGTTTCTTGGATTATTGTTCCATTTAATCCTATGATTTGTTGATTTGCAGAATCTAGAATCTGAGTTTTTAACCCAATAAATTCATGACGTACAATATTCCCTGATGTTATCATTTTTTTCTCATCTCGTTTAATCTTGTAAGCATTCGTGCTATATCGTGTCTTAGGGCTTTGATCTTTCCACTTTCTTTTCTTAGGGTTCCCTTTGATCCGTCAACTCTTAGTTTTGCAAGTTCACTTCTAGACTCTTGAATTTTGCTTTTGAGATCCTTCTCGTTTAATGCTCTCACTGTTTTCATACTTATTCTGGACATTACTTTAATTTCGCCTCTTCTTCTTCAAGTGTTTCTAAAGCTTCCATTTTTTTAGCCTCCAAAGCAATTCTCTCTGATTCGGATTTTGCTGTGTCTTTTTTTCCTTCCACTTTAACTACTTCAACTTTTACATCGTCAATTTGTATTTCTTCTACTTTGATCTGCTTTGGGATTTCTTTTCCTGTTTTTTTCTTTAATTCAAATTCTGGAACAAATCTATCCTTTATTGCAATTCTAATTCTTATTCCAATCGATCCCATTGCAGTTGTAACATGAGCTATATCCTCTGAAACGATTACTTCTGCATGATGCCCTGCGCGTGGCAAAACCCCTGCAGTATGTTTTTCAAAAGCAGAACGGTCTCCTCTAAGCTTTCCTGAAATTGTAATCTGTACTCCCATAGCTCCTCCCTCCATTATCTGTTTTAATGTCCACATTGTAGCTCTTCTAAATGCAGTACCACGTTCAAGATGTGATGCCATTCTATTACACATTACACTTGGAGATAATTCAGGTTTTTCAATCTCGTTTACTGAAATTTGGGGGTTTTTTAAGCCAAAGTCTATTGCAAGTTTTTCTGTCAATTCTCTTATTCCGGAACCTTTTCGACCAATCACAATACCAGGTCTTGTAACATGAAGAGCTACTCGTGTTCCGGTTGGTGTTTTGGAAATTTCGGCATGAGAAAATCCTGCATCTTTAATTGCTTCTCTTAGATAATCTTTGAGTAGCATCATGTTGTAATTGTCTTTAATTACATTTTTGACTGATGACAATTTAAATCTCCTGAGCCACCAACTCTACATGAGTAAGAACGTTATTTTTTGGAGTTGCTCTTCCCATTGCTCTTGGAGTAAATCTTTTTACGAGAACTCCTTTGTGAACTGTTGCATTAATAATTTTTAATCTATCTAAATCCATCCCTTTATACTCTGCATTGGATTCCAAATTATCTAATACTTTGATAAATTCTCTTGCTGATTTTTGAGGATACCGTCCTGACATCATTCCAGGATCTGATCTATGGCCAACCTGGTTTTTGTATCTACCAAATGCAATTGCCCTTTGTTTGTTGACTACTGCTTGAAGATAGTCTCTTGCTTTTTCGATTGATAATCCTTTGATGGCAACTGCTATTTCTCTTGCATGTTTATGAGAAATATCTTTTTCTCTTAAAGAGGAACGCACATGTTTTGTTGTATCATAATTTTGAAATGCGTAGTCGAATCTTCCCATAAAAATCACTTTAACGGCACATAAAGACTAGATCTTGATGCACCTACACCAGGAGCACCGTGGTTAACTCTTTTGTTAGTAATTACATATTCACCAAGATAGTGCCCAACCATCTCGGTTTTAATAACTACTGGAACAAAGTCTTTTCCTGAGAAAACATTTACTGCAACACCTACCATATATGGTAGTATAATTAAATCTCTAAGATGGGTTTTGATGGGTGTTTTTAACTTCCCTGCTTTTGCTGATTTTATCTCTTCAATCAACTTTCGTTTTCCATCGTTAATTCCACGAGTAAGAGATCTTCTTTGTCTTGAGTTGAATAATTGAAATAGCTTTTCAAGAGAAGTATTGTCTAGATCCTCTTTTGAAAGTCCTCTGTATAAAAATTCTTTAACCATTGTTCTTTTCCTGTGTCCGTGATTGTGAGTTTTTATGGTCCATATTATAGCATTCCTATCTTTGTAGCCAAGTCTCGTGCTTTTTCTATTGTCTCAAATTGAACAAAGGCCTTTTTACCATAAATTGTCCGTGCAGTGTTTACGTTAATTGCTTTTTGATTGTAAAGTGTTGTAACGGCTTCGGCAATTTGTGGTTTACTTGCCTGTCGTTGTACAATAAAACAAATTTTACTTTCATTTTCTACCATTGCAAATGTTTTTTCTGTTATATACGGCTTCAAAATAATTTTACTGGCTTGATCCACGTTCATTTTATTTTCTCCATCAAATTAAGATGCGTTGATTTTATTTTGGCAATTTCTTCAATTGCTGCCTTTGAATACACTGTCAACCTAATAGGATCAGACCCTGGTGATAAATCTAACACACTCAAATCCTTAACTGATCTTGCTTCAACTCCTGGAATTGCACCACATGCCTTGTTAATTTTCTCAGAATCTTTGGTTACAAATAAGACACTTTTTCCAATTTTTTTACCTCTTCCCCTTAGGACGGTTTGACCACTACGTGGTTTTCGTGATTGAAGTCTTTTCACATCCTTATCGAGTTTTAGAGATTCTAACACCTTGGAAATTTCACTAGCCTTTGTTAGGGCCTCCAAATCATTTGATACTATTATTGGAAATGATTTGATGTCGTCTACTTTATGACCTCTTAATTGCACTTGTTCCTTTGATGCAGTAGCTGCAATTGCAGAACACAATGCTAACTTGTTTTCTTTTTTGTTTAGTTTTTTGTAAATAACTTTGTTCACATTTGGTGGATGGGCTTGTCTTCCTCCTCTGGTAGATGCTACTTCTCCTGCTTGACCTTGTCTGCCACCGCCTCCTCCTCTCATTCTGGCAATACGAGAAATACCTTGGCCTGTTGGTGGATCGTTTGTATCTGCAACAACATCCATTCCTGCAGTAGGATGCCTACCTTGCCTTTGAAATTTATGTGAATTTAGATTAGTCCATGCTTTGTGTATTAAGTCTCTTCTAAATGGTGTTGAAAAGATTAGCGGTAATTCAATTTCTGTATCTTTATCGCCAGTTAGTGTCATTGAAGTAGTTTTGATCAAATCACTACCTCCAAAATGTTTGGTTTTGATATTTTTGGCGGGGCATTTCTAATCTGACTTCGTAGTTTTATCAATCTTCGATATGTTCCTGGTACAGAACCTTTTAGAATGATAAAGTCTCCCTTAACTAAGCCAAAGTGCTTGTATCCCCCGTCAGGATTTATTTTAAGACTGCTGTCTTCTGTATTTCCCATTATCATAATTCGTTTATCATATTCTATTCTTTGATGGAATCCCATTTGACCTGCTCTAGGTACTGTATACATGACATATTGAGGAGAAATTGGTCCAAGAGAACCCAACTCCCTAACTGTTTTTCTTGATTTGTGCTGTTTTTTCTTTGCTCCCCATCTTTGGATAACTCCTTGCCAACCTTTGCCTTTTGTAATTGCCGCAACATCTACTGTTGAACCTGTCTCAAAAATCTGATCAATTTTTATTTCTTTTCCCAATAATTCCTTAACATGTGCAAATTGTTTTTGAATATCTCCTCCACTTACTAATGCTTCAAAAATATACGGTTTTTTCTGTTCTAATCCTGCAGCTCGTGGAGAAACTGCGACGACTGCAAAAATCTCTTTAATTCTTTTAAGATGTTTTTCTGCATTCTCAATGGCACCTTCTTTACTTTTTAGTGTAATCTCTTTTGCAATGTATTTTGGAATATCTTTTGCATAAACATCAAACTCCGCATGAGACCCATCCACATCTTTAGAATATCCTCGAATTCCCAAAATAATTACTGGTGGAGTTACAAGAACTGTTCCAAGACTTACGAGCTGTTTTCCTGCATTTGGAGTTTTATCACGATCATCTATACTTACAATTTGGACGCATCCTGCCTTAAAACCACAATGAGCTAAAATTTTGGGTTCTTCGGAGTTTACTTTAGGCCAAGCTCTAATTCTTGCTTCCATGCTTTTGGCACGACCTCTAGGTGAGTATGCAAGACTACCTCTTCTTGGTTGACTGTGTTTCCTGGCTCCCATGGATAAAACGAAATCATCGACAACCGTCTAATAAACCATGTGAGAATATCGTTAACCTTCAAAAAAATTCTGGTTAACAAAGTATTTATCAAATTTCATGAATTCAAAATATCATTAATCATATTCCAAAGTGTTATGCCACCAATGATTACTCCGATAACTCCAATTCCGATTGCTAAAATGAGAAAATTCTTTTTTTCCTTCAATTTTATTCTACATTATATGCATTAATTATGGATAATGATCCTATTAGGGCTTCTTCCAACCTTACAGTTTCAGTTGCCTGATTTGGAAAAAAGTTCAATGTCTTTGAATTTTGCAAATTACTCATCTTTCCACCTAAGATCTGATGAACTCCTTTTTCGGGCGATCCAAATACCATTAAGACTGGGTCAGAGGAGGTTACATACTTTGAGATCTGTTCTTTTGTTACGACTTTTCCTTTTTTTGATGTAATGATGGTTAATCCTTTCCATTCAGAAATCAATGAGAAAAGATTTGCTCTTTCTTTTATCATAAATCCCCAATATTCAGGAGCTTCATCTTTTGAAATGGGTTTTACTTCAAATTTTGGATAGCCAGTTTTGAATTGGATTGTTGTTCTTTTTCCAATGGGTTCATGTCCAAAATATGGTACAAGTTGATTTATTCCAACATCTACATATTTTCTTCCCTTGAAACTAACTGTGATTCCTTCTCTTACATCTCCTTTTTTAATTTTTTTTGCATCAGCTGGTGTGATGTGGCTAGGAATCTTTAGTGGATGCAAGACTCCTGCAAATTTTAGTTCATTCATTTTAGGAAATAAGCGCTTTCTCAAAAATTGCGGCGTATCTAAATATTTCAAAATTAACAACATCAAATTTCTATCTTCTTTGTGGTCGCCATCTTGGTAGATGTAAATGGTGTTTACTCTGAAAATAGCACACGCTCTTGCAATTTCAGATATTTTTCTCGTTTTGTCTACTTTTAAGGTTTCATCAGAAAGAGACGAATCGGGAATTGCAATTGATAGGTTCAATGTAAATTTTCTATAAATAAAATAAATTAATTATTTATCTCCATGTGGAAATTTCTCTTTTGCCATTTTCGCAAAATTCTCAATATCCTTTTGTGAAACCAATTCAAACATTTTTGTGTCTAATTTAATATGGGCCATTCTAATGTGGTTGGTTCCTTCTTTATCTTCACTGGATAAATATATGGAGGCGACTGCTAAAGCTGATGCATCATCTAAAGATAAGTCCTTGGTGTATGATTTTTCTAAAAAGTCTGTCACTTGATCAGAACCTGAACCAATTGCGATTGCATCATATGAAATGTATGTTCCACTTGGATCAGTCAAATATAATTGAGGAGAATCATTTACAACTCCTCCTAAAATCAATGAAACTCCAAATGGCCTAACCCCTGCATATTGAGTATACTGCTGTGATTGATCTGCAAGGTGTTTGGCAATTGTTTCTACCTCTACTGGCTCATCATAAATCAATTTATTACTTTGAGAAAAGAATCTTGCATTATCTACTTGACTTCTAGCATCTGGAATGTATCCTGCTGCTGCAACTCCTACATGATCGTCAATTTGAAATATCTTTTGAGCAACATCTGAAATTTGTAATTTTCTTGGTTTTTCTTCCACTGCGATAACAATGCCGTCTTTACTTTTGATACCAACAGCAATTGTTCCTCGCCGTACTGTCTCAATGGCGTATTCTACCTGGTATAGTCTACCATCTGGTGAAAAAACAGTAATTGCTCTATCATAACCTTGTTGTGCTGGAAGCATTTCGTTTTGAATGCTTTGGAAGATTAATTTAAGTCTAGCCTATTTAATTTACAGTGAGATTCGAGATTAAATTTTCTGGCCATGAAAATATAAGATCAAATCATCAAAAAACAATTGAAATTACCAAAGCCTCAGAACTTTCCGTGCAAGGGGATTGTATAATCGGAGTAAATGCAACCTCTGCCTGCTTAGATCTTCCTATTTTCCTTAAGAAAAAACTTCAAGATTCAAAATCCAAAATCCAAATCTCAATTAAGGTGGGACCACATGAATTTTTTGTATTTGGGAGAGGACATGATGATCTAACTCTTACCCATGACGAGGATATAGTAATTAGAAAAAGTGATTTTGTATGTCCGAGAACACTTGCAGTCAAGTGTGACAAGACATCTGATCTCATCCCGCGGGAGATGGTCCAATTATTACAAAATCCAAAAACAATAGGAACTTTTACAATTATCACCGAGTAAAACTGTGACAAATTTATAGGAATTCACTTAAAATCTATCATGGGGTTAAAGACCAAGGTATTTATTTTAATTCCGCTATCCGTGGGGGCGGTCATTGTTATGGGAATTGCCATGTATAACAATTTGTGTAAAAATGTAAATTTTGATTTTCTTGGATGTTAATTTTGTAAAATGATTTCACTTTTTCTTTACTTTAGTTAATTCTGATTTAGCAAGAATTTCTTAAACTAGCAGGTTTCAATTATTTTGTGCAAAAACCATCAATCGAGCTTGCAATCTCACAAAAACCAACCGATGCTGAGTTAAAAAAATTAAAGGAATATTTCAAAGAAATGCCAGTAGGAGAAATTCTTACAGGACTAAAATTTGCAAAAAATAGATGGAGTGCAAAAGATGCAGGCACATTGAAGGTTGGAAGAAAAAGCATTATTCAAAAAGAAGTGCATTCAGTTACAGTTGAACAAGCGCAGTGGCGTTTGAAAAATTGGAAGATGATGATTGCAAATTATCGACGAAGAGGTTACAGTTATCCTACAATATCTAGAATTAAAAAAATTCTAATTCAAAAAAGCAAAAAGAAATTAAAGTAAAATCTTAAATTTTACAACAAAACATCTGCTGTGCGTCTTTGAACAATTTCATGTTTTAGGTTATTTGGTACTTCAGGTATGGATACTTTAGTATGGCCTTCAATTACAGAATGAGCTTCTTCAAGAATTGCTAATGTATCTGAATTCTCAGAAATTCCTGCATCCATAATTCCTGAATCATTTACCGATGAACCAGTTAAAACATCTCCTAGAATTTGTGACAAATCTTGCATCGATGCATTTGCTTCTGGCATTATGCCCCCTAATGAAGAACTTATACCCTTGATTAGCGACATTGCAGGACTGAGTGTTACTACTACATCTCCAAGTTCTGATACGGTGCTTAGTCTAAGTTGAACTTGCTCCATAGATAATTTTGCACCACTTACCATGTTTTTCATCTTTCTTAGCTGAGAGAGTTCATTTGCATAAGCTTTGGCATAACCGTTATTGTGAGTTTTTTGCGCATTTACAATTTTTTCAAAAATAACATCATGCTTTCTTTGTAATTTTATATCAATTCCTTCTAATTTTGTGATTTGCGATTGTAATTTTCTTTGGGCAAACTCTATTTTATTTTTTAATGGCTCATCTGGTCTTACTCTACCCATGACCTTTTGGGACAAGCTTTCTCCTGTACCTTTGTTCCATGAGTTACTAATCAAAATCCATTTTCTCCAAGGTTTCCTTTGAAATTATGTTTTAAACTAATTTGTCACTGGTCTTGGTGTATCTCCAGTGACATGTTGTGTGAGTTACAATTTATCCAAAGGTAAATGTGTAAATTTCAAACCCTTTTTGGTTAATTTTAATCTCTAATTCATGGGTTGCAGATTTTTCACTTTTTATTATATTATACAAATCCGGCTCAGAAACGGTAATCTTATTTCCTTTCTCGATATCATCCCCTGAATATTTTGAATCCAACGGTACTCCATCTAGGAAAATCTCTAAATCTGCACTGTTTGAAGTTACAATATTTACCTCTTTGGCATGATATAGAACTTTAATTGAACCTGAATCGGATTCTAATCTCATACTATCCTTTAGATTATTCCAAATTCCAACAAGGTAAAATTTATGAAGGTCCAAATTATCTGGTTCACTATAGGTAATAATTTTATTTTGATTAAATCCTTCAGAACTTCCTAATTGATTTCGGCCTTGTGCAAGATTGTAGCCAAAGTACAGCTCAGGAGTTCTAAAACTTGTATGCTCAAACTCTTCAATATCTACAAGAGATTCAGCATCGGCAATTTGCAATCCTAATGATGAAGATCTTTCTTTTAATAATTGTTGAATTATTTTTTCTGTTTCTTGGTATGCGCCTTCACCAATGTGATCATACCTAATGAATCCTTCATGGTCGGCAATATATTTTCTTGGCCAATATCTATTTTCAAAGGCTTTCCATGTTTCCCAATCATTATCCATTACAACGGGGTAGGTTATTCCATGTTTTGAAATTGCCAATTCTACATTTTCTTGAATTTTTTCAAATTCAAATTCTGGTGAATGAATTCCAATTATCAACAATCCTTCATCGGAGTATTTGTCATTCCATGCAGTAATGTATGGAAGAGTTCTGATACAATTAATACAACTATATGTCCAAATATCATACAATACGACTTTACCTTTAATCTCTTCTGCCAAAGTTTCTGGGGTTGTATTCAAATAATATGCAATACCGACCAAATCGGGAGCTCTTTTAAATTTGGACTTGTCAATTTCAATTGTAGGCTCAATATTATTTTCATCAATTGATTTTGATTCAAATTCTGAATCAAGTGAAGCAAATATGGTGCTAATAATTCCAACAGATACCACTATTACAACTCCTAAAACCATTGCAATTTTTAATTCTGTTTTCATTGTGTTATCCTAATAATAATTCATTTAGTAAAGGAAAATTTGCAATATATGCTAATTGATTAGTAAATACCATGACTCCTAGAATTATGATAAATACACCTAAAACTAAATTATAATATTTTAGATGTTTACTCATTGACTTTATTATTCTAGTAGCTCTTGAAAAAAATATGCCCATTAAAACAAAAGGAATACCTAGACCAAGTGAATATGCCAATAAAAGATTGAATGCAACAGATGGTGTAGTTGCTGCCAAGGTTAGAATTGTTCCAAGAATTGGTCCAACACATGGAGTCCACCCTGCAGCAAAAGCTAAACCAAAAACAAAAGATAAGGGATAACTAGCTTTTGATCTTTTAGGTATGAATTTTTTTTCAATATTTAATTTGTTTATTTTTGAAGATAACAATAAGAAGGCTCCAAACCCAATTATTATCACTCCTCCTAGTTGGTTAAAATTATTTATTAAAACCCCTGACGAATTTGCCAATGTGCTGTTGATTATCACTCCCAACGTGGAGAATACTATTGAAAAACCAAGAACAAAAAATATTGTGTTTAGTATGATTTTGGTCCTGTTTACTAGAATTGTTTTGGTTTCACTTTTGTTATTTAGTTCACTTAGGGTAGATCCTGAAATATATGCTAAAAATGCTGGGATCAATGGTAAAATACACGGAGCGACAAATGAGCCTAATCCTGCAAAAATTGCTAATGCTAGAGTTATCTCTACCATGAATTAGAATTGTTATTTTTTAATTAAAAGATTCTTCCAAGTTATGCTCAATTCATTTCGTTTTTAAATGAGTGAAAATGTTTTTTGTTGTGAACAAGCGGTTTATCTTGGTAGGAATAGTTTTAGGAATTGTTATTACCATTGCAGTGCTAATAGGCTCACCTGCTATAGGTGGGTTTGATGCTCTAAGATAATAACATAATTTTAGCGGCTTAATTGTATTGTTGATTAACAATTAAAAAATCTGTTAAATCTTGATAATGGAAGTCTTTACGATTGGTTCTAAATTAAATTTATGTTTTATTTCAAAAATTTTTGAAATGCTTTTTCAAACACGACAAGAGCATTTTCAATATCTTGATGAGTTAACCAGGCTGTCACAGAAATTCTTAACCTTGACTTATTTTTAGGAACTGTAGGATATCTAATTGGTTGAGCATATACACCATTTTTGAACAAATAATTTCCAAACTCCATTGCAGTTTTTTCTTTACCAATAATTATTGGAATAACATGAGTTTGAGATTTAATCGTATATCCAATTTGGCCTAATCTTTTTAAAAATAACTCTACATTTTTTTGCAATTTTCTTCGTTGGACTTCTCGATTTGATTCAAATCGTTTCAAACTGTACTCAACTAAAAATGAAGGCAGCGCAGAAGTATAGATAAATGATTTTGATCTGTTTATGTTCAAATCGATTACTTTTTTATAAGAAGCAACATATCCTCCAAAAGATCCTAACCCTTTACTTAAACTACTGATGTACAAATCTATCTTCTTTTGTACTCCAAAATAATCTGCAGTCCCTCTTCCATCCTTTCCAACTATAAAGTCACCATGTGCATCATCAAGTATAAAAATTGAATTAGACTTTTGTGTAATCTCAGATATTTCCTTTAATTTAGAGAAATCCCCATCCATGCTAAAAATCCCTTCAGTTATTACAAATTTGTTTTTAGATGTTCGTTTTAATTTTTGCTGCAAATCTTCCATGTTATTATGTTTATAAATTGAAATGGTGGCACCTGACAATCTACATGATTCAATTATACTTGCATGATTTAATTCATCACTAAGAATTAAATCACCTTTTTTTGCAATTGTAGAAATCACACCTAAATTTGCCATGTATCCAGTTGGATAAATTAAACTAGACTCTTGAGATTTATGTCGAGCCAGTTTATTTTCTAATTTTTTGTAAATTTCATGATTTCCAGATATTAATCTCGAACTTGATTGCATTTGCATTATTTTTAATCTAGTTGTTGGGATTCCAAGATAATCATTAGAACATAAATTTAGTAGATTCTTGCCTTGAATTGTAATTGTAGCACCTCTAATTGTACCATATCTTAATTTTCTTAAAAGGTGATTTTTCTTTAACTGCTCAAGTTCTGAGTCAATAAAACTAAGATTAGACTTCAAGGCCTATCTTCTTTATCATTTTGATGTCTTGGTCTGCATCATTCCCTCCTAAAGTAAGGTACCCTGATGTAATTATGCCATTGGCTCCGCTTTGCAATAATTCTTCACCTGAATCATCAAGATTTGTTTCTCTTCCTCCTGAAATTTTAATCACAGATTCTGGTAACAAAAAACGAATGACTGAAAACATTCTAATAATTTCAGATTTTTCAAGTGGTGTTTGCAATTCTAATGGCGTCCCAGGAACAGGAACCAAAATGTTAATTGTAATTTCCTCAGGATAAATCGCAGCGAGTGCTAACACCAACTCTAATCGCTGTTCTTGTGTTTCACCTAATCCAATAATCCCGCCTGTGCACAACTCTAATCCTGCGTCTCTTGCAATTTGCAGAGTTCTTAATCTGTCTTCATAGGTATGTGTAGTACAGATTTCTGCAAACTTTGATTTTGCAGTCTCTAGGTTGTGATTATATCGTTTGACATTCAGTTCTTTAAGTTTTTTTGCCTGATCATATGTTAGAAATCCTAAGCTACATTCGACACTAATTCCAACCTTGTTGTTTACCTCTTCAATTATTGTACAAACTTTAGAAAAATCTTTTGGTGATGGCTCTCTCCATGCTGCGACTAGACAGTAGGACTTTGCACCTTCATCTTTTGCTTTTTGTGCTCTGCTTACAACTTCTGTTGGTGATGGTAACTGATAAGATTCAATTCCAGTATCAAAAAATGCAGACTGGCCACAAAAAGAACAATCCTCACTACATGAATTTTTTTTTATGTTATTTAGTTGTTCAACGTCTACCTTGTTTCCATTAAATTCTCGAGTTATTTGATTGGCAGCATTTGCAAGTTCTTTTATGTATTCTTTTGGAATTTCAAATAGCTTTGCAGCACTATCTGAACTAATCCCAACTCCGGATAGAACGTTTTCTTGACATTCTTTGATAAAGTCACTATAACTCATAAACAATATGAGGAAATTTACATTAAATAATATTTCTCGAAAGGTTAACCTTCAAAGTTTTTGGGGTTAACATCATTTTAGCACATGTTTCTGGGCAGATTTAATGGTCTGAATGGTTCGATTTAAAAGTAAATTTAGGTCATTTTCTGAAATGGCCAATGGGGGAACAAGCATCATTATATTTCCTAGGGTTCGAAGGTAAATTCCATTTTTTTTTCCTTCCTCAAAGAAAATCTTATTTATTGATTTTTTTGGGTTTATTGGAGTTTTTTTCTTTTTATCTGACACTAGCTCTATTCCCATTAGCATCCCTTTGTGACGAATGTCCCCTACTAGTTCTAATTTTAAAATTTCTTCATAATACTCTGTAAACACCTTGGATGTTTTTTGAATTTGTTTAATCAAGTGATCCTTTTGATATAAATTCAAATTCTCAAGTGAAACCGCTGTTGCTATTGGATTTCCAGTAAAGGTGTGTCCATGAAAAAGATGTCTCCAATCATTAAAATCTCCTAAAAATTCATCATAGATTTTTTTATTTGCAAGAGTTGCAGCCATTGTCATATATCCACCTGTTAACATTTTTCCATATGCTACAATATCGGGTATGCTTTTTTGTTCTGTATACTGTACCATAGAGCCTAACCGTCCGAAACCCGTAGCTATCTCATCGAGAACAAACAAAACATTATGTGTTTTACATATTTGACTAATCTTTTTTTGAAAATTTTTTGGATAAATTATTACCCCTCCTGCAATCTGTGCGCCACTTTCCATTACAAATGCGGCAATCTTGCTGTCTTTGGAAAACTGGGCTTCAATTTTTTCTAAACAATAATTTTCATAATCTGCATATGTGAAACCTTTTGGAATTCTATAATGGTTTGGAACTGGTATTTGGATCGTGGGGAATAATTGTTTTTTAAATTTTTCAAAAAATTGTGGTACATATCCTATTGACATTGCACCAAAAGTATCTCCGTGGTAACCATTCTCAAGTGTTACTATTTTTGATTTTTGTTTCTCACCTGAGTTGACCCAAAACTGTAAAGCCAACTTTAGGGCAATCTCCATTGCAGATGATCCGTTATCAGAGTAAAACACTTTGTGCATCCCTGGAGAAATACGTACAAGTTTCTTTGCAAGTTGCTCTGCAGGCTCGTGAGTAAGGTTGAATATCGAAGAATGCTGTAATTTTTTGGTCTGATTAATGATTGCATTTACTAATTCTTTTTTTGAATGTCCCCAAACGTTACACCACATTGATGCCACTGCATCAAGCATTTTGTTTCCTTTGGAGTCAAATAACCACATACCTTTAGCATAAGAAATCTTATCAAATGTCTCCCATTCTTTCATCTGGGTATTAGGATGCCATACGAAGCTATTTTTTCTCAAGTGTGGTTATACCAGTGTTTCATCTTAATAATTAAACGGTGAATCAATTGAGATTTATGCCATGTAAAAACCTCTGCTGTTTAAAATCTCATTTTTTGCAAATCTAGGATGTTTGGTGATTCATAAAATCAAATGATTAAAATTTAATAAAAAGAAGAGAATTAATCTCTATTTGCTCTGAGTTTTACTAGATATAATCCAGCACCTGTAATTCCTACCAAAGTTGGTATCATCCATACTGCACTTGATGTCAATCCTGAAATTACCAGTGCTGATGAGTCAAGTGACAAGAGTTCACCTGCAACTGTTGATTCATGAGTTTCTATCTTGAAATAAGCTGCTCCCAATTTAAAAGGCGATATCGTGGGCTGGATGGTAATTGAATGAGACCCTGGTCCTAGTACAAACATGCCACTACTTGAATTATTGTCTATAAGACAATCTTCAGGATCGGTTTCATCTGGTTCACATATTCCTGTAGGTGCAACTTCAGATGTATTTCCTATACTTACTGAATTATCAAATATTTCAAATTCATCCCCGTTAAGAAAAGCGTCAGTTACAGTTAACCAACAACCTTCAGCAGGACATTCAAATGTCCAAGGGGAGTCAGGTGCATACACAGAATTTAATCCACTACTAGGAGTACAATTGATGGAGCATGCTCCTGCATCAACTCCGATATCTGTGAAAAGAAATTCATACCAAGGTCCATTTGGAGATACAGCAACCGCTGATGTGATTGATTCATCAACGTAAACTGCTACTTCAGGGGCCTCTCTGATTCCATTTTCATCGGCAAATGCTGGACTTGCTAATCCTGTAATAAGAACTAGAGCTAAAGTCCCTACTAACAATATTTGCGTGTTATTAAACGTCAATAAATTATACAATAGAATTTAGTTTAATACTATTGTGCGGAAAAAACCTAGATTTCAAATTACGTGTTCTATATCCTTTTTTTCATAAAAGTAGCAAAAATTTTTTTATGATTTATTAATAGAGCAAGCCTGAAACACCGTAAATTTAAAAATAAAAACATGTAAAAATAATTGTGCTAAAATAAACATTACGATATTAATTTTATTGGAACTTCCAACCAAAACTCCAGAAATCAATCCAATATTTACAGTCTTAAAAATTATTCAAAAAGATATTTCATATCAATAGTTTTTTTGATATTTTTATACAAAGATTCATCACTAAGATTCTCAATATAAGGAATAGTGCCTAAGATTGGAACCCCTGTTAAGTCTTCCAAGTCTCTTTTTAGAATTTTTATCTTATATCCATCTGAATCAAAATTATTGATAATAATTCCCTTGATTGGAATTTTATATTTTTCACACATTTTACATGTCATGATTGTATGGTTTACTGTTCCAATCTTGCTTCTAGTTACAATAACTGTGGGTAACTTCATTTCTTTTATTAAATCAGAAACAAAATAATTTTTTAAAATTGGAGTCATTATTCCTCCCATCCCTTCTACTAATAACATAGAATGCAATTTGGATAGTTTTCTAAAACAGGATAACACTGAATCAACTTTAACTTTGATTTTCAAATACTTTGATGCAGTATATGGTGATGCTGTCATTTTAAAAAATTGAGGGTTAATTAAACTCTCAGAATCTGAAACTTGTGCGGCTTTAGCTAAAATTTCGGCATCTTCAGATTTGAAACCTTTTTTTTGTGGAATTCCTGCAGCAAAGGGTTTCATAACTCCTACATCAACGCTCAACTTTCTCAAGGCCACCGCCAATCCAGCTGTAACGTATGTTTTTCCCACATCGGTGTCAGATCCAGTTACAAATAATGAATTCATAAATTTTTGTGGTTATTTTTTATTGATTAATCTTTAATCATAAAGTGTTGACAAATTGTTAAACTTTAACATTTCTCATCGAAAAACAATTTCAAAATAATCTGCTAAAATACCATGATAGTGCTTAGACAGGTAAAATTTTAAATTTATTATTACCTTTAACATTCACAAACTCTCCAATATCATAAATAATATTGGAAAACGAGGATTTTTCTTTCTGAATGACGTATGTATTTTCAAATCCAAGATCTTGACTTGATACAATCCATACATTTTGATTTTCAGGTTGAATATTTTGTAATTGTTTTAGGTTTTCATTTATGGTGTTTTTGTTTAGAGTCTTTGCAATGTAAATGACTAATGTTTTTTTAGGATCTTTTTCCAAAGTTTTCAAGTCTGGGATTACAATGTCTAGATCAACTCCGTAATACTTTACTTTGCGTTGACTTGGAATCATTGCATTTGTAAGCATGTAGTGTAAAATTCCGGTAATCAAAACTCCTATACTTTCTTCTTTGTTTGCCATACAAGAAACTTTATCAAAGCAATTTGTTAAAATATCATCAATTATTTCAGCCATTTTTGTTTGAGAAAATAGCAATTGGAATTTCTCTTCAGATTTTTCTATAAATTCAAAAAGATATTGCTTAACTGGGTTGGGTTGCTCAATCATAAATTAATCGTTGAAAACATACCGTCGTTCACCTCTAGACTCGGTGGTTTTATCAACATTAACAAGTATGAATTCGTGTCTTGGATGCAACATTGATTGCTCAGGACCTAGTTTACTTTCATGAATTCTTTCGTATTCATTAAGAGTTAATTTTCTCCTTGGACCAAGCTCTGCTTCTAAATTCATAGATTTTACAATTTCAACATATTCTGGTTGAATTACTCCACTGAATACCATGGCACTTGCACCACTACCATAAGAGCCAAAACCTATGCGCTTGCCATTCAAATCAATTCCTTTTTGATACTCAAACTCAAGACTACTTCTAAATCCCAAGTATAATGAAGCAGTATACAAATTCCCTATCATTTTTGACGCTATAAGTGAACTAGCTAATTTGGCCTCATATACTTCTTGAAATTCAGGAGTTTTTGTAAATAATTTTGTAAACTCGTGATCTTTGGCCATGTATTCTTGATCACCTAAAACAGATTCAATTGTCCCTCTAGGATCTTTTGGTATGGGTTCTTCCATTCCCATTCCTTGAATAATTTTTTTCCATCTTGGGAGTTGTCTCCATTCATGTCTTACTAGATATGCCAGTGCTTTTTTACCCATGTTACTATATGGTAAGTGCATGTTAATGTAATCCATATGATCTAAAATCGTTTCACCTGATTCTAATTTTATTAATCCTGATGCTATGCATTTTTTCTTGAATGTCTCTAATGCTTTTTTTACTTGAATCATGTATAGCAAATTTGAATACTGTCCATGCACAATAGGAGTTTCTTTTCCAAATGGTCTGTAAAAATCATATTCGTCTTTAATCGAAGTTGAAGTTACTTTTGGATCAAATGCTAGCAATCTAGGACTATCATTAAGAAGCATTGCAATTGATCCGGCACCTTGAGTCATCTCACCACTACTTCCCATATCATATTTTGCAATATCTGAGACAACTACTAGTGCGGCTTTTCCTTCAGCCTCTCCTGCGCGTATCCAATTTGTATTATCATACAGTGCATAAGACCCACTAACACATGCAAACTTTGTTTCGATGCCTCCGCAATGCTCAAAAGCACCTTGCCCGTATACTTGTTCAAGCATTCCAATAACATAAGAATTCATTGCTTTTGATTCATCAAAAGAGGATTCAGTAGAAACATAAAGTCTTCCGATATCTTCTGGAGATAGTTTGTTTTGTTGCATTATTTTCAAACAAGCATTTGCTGCAAGACATGCAGGATCTTGATTAGTGTCAACCATTGCCATCTGAGACACCCCTAATCCCTTTTGTAGTTTGTTTGGGTCAAGTCCTCTGGCTTTTGCAAAGTCACCTGCATCAACATAGAGTCGTGGAATATACATGGAAATATCATCAATGCCTGCTGCCATAAGCTTGGCTTCTTGAGTACTCATATAAGGATTAACTCTGATGAAAATTAGCTATCTGAACCATCCAAGTTAGGATTTTGTGCCTAAATATTTAAAAAGGTTTATTGATTTTGACAGATCTAGATTTCAATTTTTCATGCCTCTAATTTCAAAATTTTAGGCATGTACCGGATCGATTTTATAAAACTAATTGAGTTTTTCTAACTCTTTATCAAAAATTTTCTCAAAACTTTGGTAGGGTTGGGCGCCAAAAATTTTTGTTATACTGTTATCAGGGCCAATAACAAAAAATGTGGGGGTGCCAGTTAATCCTAAATCACGTGCTTCTTTACTACTATTAGTAATGATTTTAGAATGTATTGCATTTATCATACAATCAGACCACTTTTCAATATCTAAATCTACTTCTTGAGCAAATCTCAATAGATTATCTGAGGATGCCCATCCATTATTTTCTCCAGTCCAATTATTATAAAGAATATCGTGGTATTCCCAAAATTTTGCTTGGTCGTGGGCACAATGAGACCCGTGGGCTGCATTTACAGAATCAGGACCAATAATGGTAAAGTCTTTGAAAATCATTTTAACTTTTCCAGTAGATATGTAATTTTCTAATAAACTATGCTCAGTGTTGTGAAAATGAACATTACAGAAATGACATTGATAATCTCCAAATTCTACCAGTGTTATTGGGGCATTAGGATCCCCAAGAAATGGTATATTCTTTGCCTCAAGTATCGATTTTATGGTATTTGACAAAATTAATTCTTGGTCACTTGGAGATGAATTTAAGACAAGTTCTGATTCATTATTTATGCCATTTATTACTAGAAATACAATTACTATTGTAACCGATGCGATTCCTGCACCGGCGACTAAAGATAGACCGTGAATCAGTATTTTTGTGCTTAATTTAACCAATTTAGGTTTTTATAAAATATTTAATTTAACATATTGCCTAAAATTAAATTTAATTTTTTTGAAATTATAAAAGGTAATTCATTTTCAAAAATATGGGAATTAAAATCTATCATTAAATTGAACAACTAATAAGAACACACTAAGTATCTCAATTAAATTTACAGCCTCCTTTTTTCACCAGATATGATATTTCATGAATTATCCATAATAGATTTCTTTAAAGAACAGAATTTGAATTACCGTTAATTTTGTTCACATTGGCAACACACGAGTATTTATGTAAAATATGGCTAATAATGTAGAATGAGTTCTAAACCTTCAATATTGATTGTCGAAGATAGCAAGTCAGTTACCTTGCTTTTAAATAGTTATTTAAATAAATTAGGATATTCTGATGTACATACGTGTGATAATGGATATTCTGCAATCAAGAAATTTAAAAAACTTGTAAAAGAAAACAACCCACCTATTGTTCTTTTAGACTACATGCTTCCTGATATGGACTGTCGCTCAATTTTATCTCAAATGCTTGATATTCAACCTAACGCTCGAGTAATTTTAGAAACTGCCACAGAACAGCATGATGAGGGTGTGACTGATCTTATACGACTAGGCATTTACCAATACATAGAAAAGCCAATAAGATTTGAAGCATTAAAAAATGTGTTTGAAACACTTGAAAAAGAAGATCTCTTCTTCAAAAAGGATTCAGACAGAAAGAGTCCAGTATTAGATGCAGAAGATGAAGTTAAAACAAAATTAATAGACCGAATAAATTTCATTCTAAATTCCACCAAACAGGTCAGTCTTAATTTAATAGAACAAATGATAGGATTTTCTGATGATGCAATTAAATCATATTTGAAGGAATTAGAAGCATCTGGTAAAATTATCAATCTGGGAGAAAAAAAAGAGGTTGCATGTAACAAGTGTAATTCTGTTAAAACCACTCAATTATTTTCATGCCCTCACTGCAATAGCTCTCATTTTAGAATTGGAAAATTAATTGAACACTATGGTTGTGGGAATGTCTCAGAAGATCAGACATACCAAGAGGACACGTGCCCACATTGCAAAAAGAAAATTACAGCAGTCGGGGTGGATTATAGGATAATGCATAATCATTATATTTGTAGTAATTGCAGTGACTTCTTTTCAGAACTTTCCTCTCAATATCTTTGTTTGAAATGTGAAAATAAATTTAAACTTGATGAAGTAAATTGGCAAACTAGTTGTAATTACAAGCTTGCAATCAAAAATACAGGATAATTCATAGTTATGATAAACCCTGATAGAATACAAAGAATAGAGTCAGAATCACCTACTGATTCAAAAGAACCACTTGCAATGTTAGGAGCAAAAAAAATCCAACAGACCAAAATAGATCCATCTACTGATTCAAAAGAACCACTTGGCATGTTAGGAGCAAAAAAAATCCAACAGACCAAAATAGATCCATCTACTGATTCAAAGGAGCCACTTGCAATGTTAGGAGCAAAAAAAACTCTGAAGAGTAATTCAGATAAAATCTCATCTACTAATAACCAAAAACAAAATAAAATAGATCCTATTCAATTTATTCTGGCTGTTGGGATTTTTACTTTTCTTGTTATGGGAATGTTTTTTGTTGCAGGACCTTTAAGCATGGCAACTATGGCAATTGGGGGAGGATTATCCTTGTATCATATTTTAAGTCATAAATCAATCGAATCTATAAGAAATGTAAAAGGGTCAAAACTACCTTCAGCTTTCTTTTTAGTATTGGTAGGTGCTCCTTTTTTACTAGGAGGTATAATTGCATATGAAGGAATTACTTCATTTGAAACTCCTTCAAGAATAATTTTACTTTGGGGTTTGACAATTACATTTTGGACTACAATGTTGTTTGTTCCAATGGCTCTGCTGAGTAAACGTCGAGAAGTTCTTCGACCTGATTTAAGAAATTATCCGTTAGTTTCAATAATAGTTCCAGCGTTTAATGAAGAGGTAGTAATTAAAAAAACATTAGAATCAATTATTGAAACAAAGTATCCACGAAAGGAAATTATTTTTGTAGATGATGGGAGTACTGATAGAACATTGCTTATCGCAAAACAATTTAAAAATCAAATTCAAATATTGCATAAAGAAAATGGTGGCAAGGCATCGGCATTAAACTACGGCATTGTTTATGCCAAAGGTGATATAATAGTAATTGTTGATGCTGATACTATTATTGGAAGGAGGTCTATTGTGGAACTTGTAAAAGGATTTGAGGAAAGCAAATTTGTGGGTGCAGTTGCTGCAAATGTAAAAATAAAAAATAGAGTAAATTGGATTACTAAATGTCAGGCCGTTGAATTTGTTGCGGGACTTCAAATTGTTAGAAGAGCGTTTGACGAATTTGGTGCTATAACCATCATTCCAGGTGCTTTAGGTGCATTCAAAAAAGAAAATTTTAAAAGTACTGGTTCGTATGGTCATGAAACAATTGTAGAAGACTTCGATCAAACTATAAAAATTCTAAAAACGGGACTTATTACAAGAGGAAGCGATGAAGCAATTGCTTACACTGAAGCACCATCCACAATATCAGAATTTGTAAAACAACGAAAACGATGGTATCGTGGAAACCTTCAGGTTTTATCAAAACATAAAGATGCTCTAAGGAATACTAGGTTTGGAAATTTACAAAAAATAGCCTCACCCTATCTATTTCTAGGGATGGTACTTTCCCCGATTATTGGCCTTGTAACTATCACAAACGTCTTTTGGGGATTGCTTACCGGTGATGTGTTATGGGTTTTGCAGGCTATTTCAATTTTTATGCTTGCCCATATTTTAATGACTGTTTTGGCAATAAGGATCGACAATGAAGATCTTAATTTAATACCTTATGCAATATTTATGCAATTTGGCTATAAACAGATAGTTGACTTATTATTACTAAGGGCCTTATTTGAGCAGTTGGTAGGCAAAAAGGCTATCTGGACTAGCGTGAAGAGGACTGGCGATTGAAATGTTAAATTCAAAAATTTTTAAAATTATTACCTTTACCGTTATTTTTTCATTGTTTATTCCAATTGCATCATCTTATGGCGAAGAATTAGAAACGTTAGAGCTTGAAGTAAAATATACAAATGGTGATAGAAGAGACGCTTTCAAAACAAGTTATGTTGTTTACCAAGACTTTGCAATTACTCCGTTCTTAGAAAAACAATTTGCCACAAACCCTGAGGTGCTCGCTTTACCTGAGGACCACCGATACAAAATTGAAGTCTTTGTTGATGGTATTTATTCAGAATCTGCATATGTAGATTTGAAAAATACTCCAAAAAAATTAGATATAAAAATTCCATTGCCTGGAGGTATTCAATTCAATGTATTTTATGAGAATGGTGAGATTCCAATAGGCCAGGCGGCTATAAAACTAAAATCAAATGGCGATGAAGAGCTATCTGTAGGAAATACCAATCAAGATGGAAAGACTTTGAGATATTGGTTACAACCAACTCTTCGCGCTGAAGATAATTATGAATTAGATATTTTTATTGATGATTTTCTGGTAAAAAGTGTTTCAGGTATTAAGATTTTTACTGGGACCTCTGTAAATCAGAAAATAATTGTACCAGTTCCTGAAATAGTAGAAGAATTGCATACCTTTAGGCTATTTGATACAGAATCTCAACGAATTTTAAAAGATGATGGAAATTACTCTATTGTTTTAGCCGATGAAAACCTTCATCCCTTACACACATCCACAATGAGTAAAACAGGAGAAATTTATTTTTCAAATATACCTTCTGGTGTTTATTCAGTTTTGGTTTTAAATGATGGTAAAAAAGAATCAACCTGGACCCCTACAAAAATTGATAATTTTGGCAAGAAAACCAAATTTGATTTATTTGAAAACAATGACTTGAAACCACTCAAACCAATCTCAGTGCCGATTAAAGACCCAATTGTAGTACCGCTCAAAGATCCTATTTCAGTACCGATTAAACCAATGTCTGCACCAAAAATATATGAACCATCTGTAAAAGAACACTTGCTATCTTGTAATTGTATTGCATTTAGATTTGATGATGTTCAGGACTTTTGGCTAACCGATGTTCAACAAAAAATTCTTAATGAATTCTCAAAAGACAATACTCCAGTAACACTTGGAGTACTAAGTACTGGTTTACAATTTGATGAACAATTGGTAAACGTCGTAAAAAATGGCATTAAAAATGGTCAAATTGAAATTGCAAATCACGGCCTTGATCATACACCTATTACAGAATTTAACAAGCAGGAACTAGACCAAAGAATAAAAACATCTCAAAAACAATTTAATGAAATATTTAATGTAATACCCAAAGTGTACATCCCTGCAACAAATGTTTTTACTGATTTTACCAAACAACTACTCGTTGAAAACGGTTTTACTCATTTCAGTTCAAGTGATGTTTATGATAAACCTCCATATCCCTTACAAAATGAAAAACTGTACAGTTTTCCACGAGTCGCCTCCTCTGCATTTTTTGATCCTGCTCAAAAAAGCTTTATAGGAATACCTGCTGAGAATATATTTCCAATTCTACTAAAATCAATAAAAGAAAATGGGTTTGCTGTAGTTTCTATTCAACCTCAAGAACATGCCGTTTTTAGAGACGGCGAATCTCAAAATGAACCCAATCTAACCCAAATTCAAGAACTTCGAAAATTAATTGATCTTATTAGGGCTGAAAATATAGATATTGTCCACATTAGCGAAATTAACCAAAAAGTTTCAAAAGTTACTACTTCACCTGGTGGAAAATTTTCTGATAATCAAGCAATTCCACTTTGGCTTAAAAATACTGCTGGTTGGTGGAGGGATGGTCATATAGATAATGATACTTTTATTCAGGGAATTCAGTTTTTGATTAATAAAGGAATAGTTCAACTTCCTCCAACTTCTCAAGGATTAGGAGGATCTGAAATCCCTAACTGGGTTAAAAACAATGCAGGATGGTGGGCTGAAGGCGAAATTTCAGATGAAGACTTTATTCAAGGGATAAATCATCTTGTAAATCTAGGAGTAATTATAATTGGAATTTAGGTTTAGATCAATCTAAATAAACCCGTTTTATTTTACCAAAAACATGAAAAAGATCTTCGTAAATGGGTATGGTTCTATAGGGAGCAGAGTTACAGCATTTCTAAAAGATGATCCTGAAATTTCAATTATAGGGGTAGGTAAATACTCTCCAGATGAAAAAGTAAATCTTGCAATATCAAGAGGATTAAAGGTCTATGTCCCTGAGAAAAAATTGCGGGAGTTTGAGGGATTTGAAATTTCTGGCACCATAGAATCTGTACTAGATGACTGTGATTTGATAATTGATGCCTCTCCTGGAGGACATGGATTTATGAACAAGAAAAATCTTTACGAGCCAAAAAATTTAATGGCAATTTATCAGGGCGGGGAAACAATTGTGGGCGATAAGGCAGTATCTGATTTATTGTTTAATTCTCGTGCAAATTATGACCTATCTGCAGGCAAAAAACATGTCATGCAAGGAAGTTGCAACGTTACTGGTATGGGTCGAATTTTAGAACCGTTGAGAGAAAAGTTTGGAAGTAAAATTATTAGATTTGATGTCACTTTAGTAAGGAGATGGGCCGATATTGAACAAACAGAAAAAAAACTAACAGATACCATCGAAATGACGGAGAGCCCTCATCATGGAGATGACGTGAAAACATATTTTGGAGAGGATGCTCCATTATTTGTTAGAGCTATTAAAGTGCCCACAAGACAGATGCACTTACACATTATGGATATTCGGTTCAAAGAAATTGCACCTAGACCTTCAGACATTCATAATATTTTTGTCAATGAGTTTGGTGTAGCTACACTTTGGACTGCAAAGGGAACTAAAGATGTGCGAGATTATGCAAATGAAATGGGATTTAATTTCACAGACACAAACATGATTCATATTCATGCAAACATGACTGTTTCTATCGGAGACACTGTTCAAATTATGTATTCTGATGATCAAACTGGAATTGTAATTCCTGAAAATCATATGTTGATGCAATCGATGCTATTTGGCAAATCATATGAGGAATCTTTTTCCCATACTGAATCTATATTTCATATGAAAGAGAAAAAACTAAAATTAGAACAGAGATTTGCTAAAAAAAGTTAAGTATTAATTTTCTCAATACGAATTTTTTGAGGAACATTTTTAAAAACTTTTTCTACTACTATTCTAAGATCATCCACTTCGATTTTATCCCCCGCTTGCGGTATGTCTTGTAATTTTTCATGTAACAACCCGCTTAATGAACCATAATCGTCTCCTTCCGGAACATGAGTTTTGAAAATTTTGTTAATTTTATCGATATCTATATCGCCATTGGTAATGATGGTGTTTTGATCAATTCTTTCAAATCCTCTAGGTTTTACCAGATCCGTTTCATCCTCAATTTCTCCTACTATTTCTTCGATCAAATCCTCCAAAGTGACTAATCCTTCTACACCACCATGCTCATCGACTACGATTGCCATGTGGGTTTTCCTTCCTTTCATTTCTTTTAGTAAAGCACTCACCATTTTTTCCTGTGAGACAAATACAGGTTTTCTTGAAATTTGTTCTAGATTTTTCATTTTGTTGTCATTTTCTAATTCCTTAAGAACATCTCTTACATGAACAAATCCCACAATGTCA